>ERZ1023389.18-NODE-18-length-63859-cov-82.006222_pt1 | contig 63859 bp, 64 predicted proteins | sample MGYA00380502_ERZ1023389 | MGnify/ENA primary metagenome ERZ1023389 (study PRJEB33173, sample SAMEA4830382) | metagenome | study: EMG produced TPA metagenomics assembly of the PRJEB25223 data set... | reverse complement strand
AATCACTTAATCAATTGGAACAAGCCATTATAGACTATATTGATTATTACAACAATAAGAGAATTAAGATAAAACTAAAAGGACTTAGCTCTGTGCAATACAGAACTAAATCCTTCGGATAAATTAATTGTCTAACTTTTTTGGGGGGCAGTACAAACCTTGTACTATGCGTTTTATTGTGGGAATGTTTGCTTCATTTTTTCCTGAAGTCGAGTTTTTTCCCTGACTCATTGATTTGGACTATTCGTTTGATGTACTACTGCTTGAGCTTGAATCTCCACCACCGATATATTGGGTAAAGATATTTTGGAAGGCTTGGTCCTTAACCTTGATATTGGCTGCTTGCAATTCTTTTCCGATAATGCTTTGAACAAATGTTGAATCATTTTGTTTTTGAGTCAAGATAACAGTTTTTAATTTTTCTTTGTAGTCATCAATATTAGATGATTTTTCTGTTTTCTTAGTGAGTTTTACAATGTAATATTGGCTACTGTAGGCTTGTGTGCCAGTTGCTGTAATCACATCAGAAACACCATCCACATCTAAAGCGAAAGCGGCTTTTTTGACTTGCTCAGGTACTTCTGTTGAAGCAGAATCAAAGGTAATTTCTCCACCATTTTCTTTTGTTTTTTCATCAGTTGAATTATCTTTGGCTAATTGAGCAAAATCAGCACCTTCTGCCTTGGCTTTTTCGAGAACTTCTTTGGCCTTATCTTCATTATTAAGACGGATGATTTGAGCCGTTACATCTGGAGTGTACTCATCAAAGGCTTTCTTATAGGCTTCATCTGTCAATTCAGCTTCTGCTACCTTCTTAACTGCCAACTCAACTAATTTACTTGTACGAATTTGAGCTTTACGTGTTTCAAGAGTCATACCTGCTTGTGACAAGACACGTTGGTAGTTTTCGCCATATTGTTTTTTTTCTTCGGCAATAGTATCATCAACCTCTTTATCATCAAGCTCTGAGCCATATTGTTTTTCAAAAACTTTTTGGATGGTCATATTTAACAAGACTTGTTGGGCTGAAGGGTTGTTTTTCACTTGCTCATAAAATTGATGTTCTGTGATGACATCCCCTTTCATGCTGATAAGGTCTGCTCCTTCTGACCCTTTCGAACAAGCTGCTAAAGTTGCTACTGATAATAGTGTGATGGCACCTGCCAATAATTTTTTCTTCATGTCTACTCCTTTGAGATAAGTGTTACTCTATCTATTTTACTATTTTTTCTTAAATTTTTCTGAAAATCATTCGCTTTCAGACAGTTGAACATCTGCTACATTTTTACGAAGCATGAGAATACCATCTCCTAAAGGCACTAATGTTGCGGTGAGTTCTGGATTGTCTAAGGTTGCATCAAATAATTTTTGAAGGCCTCGATAAATGGTTCGCTGACCACGACGGACTTCCATAATATCCTTGGCAACATCACCACCTTGAAAAATATCATCCAAGACAACCACACCACCAACTTCCAAATGTTTGAGGATTTCTGGCAGAAAGACGATGTATTTAGACTTGGCAGAATCCATAAAGACGAAATCATAAGACTCTGTCAGTGTAGATAAGACATCCACCGCATCTCCCTCTAGGAGAGTGATTTGCTTGCGACTGTCAAACTGGGCAAAATTTTCCTTGGCAAAACCAATCATTTCTGGATTACGATCAATAGTTGTAATCTTAGAATTTGGCGCATGTTCAGCCATCAAGAGAGCTGAAAAACCGATAGCCGTCCCAATTTCCAGAATATTTTTAGGCTGCATGGTTTCCATAAGAAAACGGAAATAAGCAACCGTTTCATGGGGAATAATAGGAATATTTTCCTTGCGGGCAAAGTCTTCCAATTCTTTCAAGGAACCTGTGACTTGCTTTTGACGCTGACGCATCAAGTCTACAATTTCTTCTTTGACGACAGGACGACGCATGTTATGGTTAGCATTCTTACTATACGATTCAACCATTTTATGCCAATCCTAATTTTTCAACAAGGGCTTCAAACTCATTTAAACGGCGTTCAAAGACTGCAAAGGCATCGTTGAGGTAGTCTTCCTTCTCCATATCAACACCAGCTTTTCTCATGACATTAAGTGGATAGTCCGACTTACCTGCCTTGAGGTAGTCGATATAGCGGTCACGGTCTTCTTGACTACCATGGACAATTTTTTCAGCCAAGGCTGAGGCGGCCGCAAATCCAGTTGAATATTGATATACATAGTAGTTATAGTAGAAGTGTGGAATGCGAGCCCACTCGTATTGGATTTCAGGATTGTCTTCCTTACTCAAACCATAATACTCTTGGTTCAAGTCTGCGTAGAGTTTATTTAGGAAATCGCTTGTCAAGACCTCCCCATTTTGATCTGCTTGGTGAATGGCGTGTTCAAACTCAGCAAATTGAGTTTGGCGGAAAACTGTTCCACGGAAACCATCTAGGAAGTTATTGAGAATAGCAAAGCGTGTTGCGTCGTCTTCCACTTCTTCCAATAATTTCTCCGTCAAGATATTTTCATTGGTAGTTGAGGCAATCTCAGCCAAAAAGATAGAGTAATCTCCGTAAACATAAGGCTGAGTTTCACGAGTATAGCTTGAATGCATACTGTGACCTGTTTCATGAACAAGAGTAAAGAGATTGTCCAGATTGTCCTGCCAGTTGAGAAGCATAAAGGCATTGGTATCGTAAGAACCACCAGAGTAGGCACCTGAACGCTTGCCTTGATTTTCGTAAACATCAATCCAACGCTCGCTGAAGGCACGTTTGACACGGCTCAAGTAATCCTCACCCAAGACTGCCAAAGCATCTTCTGCTTTTTTCAAGGCTTCTTGGTAGGTAAAACTGTATTCAACAGATGAAAGCGGTGTGTAGACATCGTACATCTTGAGATCTGAAATCCCCAAGATTTTTGAACGAAGCTCAAGATAGCGATGTAAGAGTGGCAAATGCTTGCGAACTGCTGCTACCAAATTGTCATAAACACTTTCTGGAACAAAATTCGCTGCGAGGGCTGCATGACGAGCACTCTTGTAGTTACGAACTTTAGCACGGTAATTTTGCACCTTAACATTGGTTTGCAAGGTTTTGGCATAGGTGTGTTGGAATTGTTCGTAAGTCGCATAAAGAGCTTGATAGGCACCACGGCGAACCTCACGTTTTTTAGACTCCATCAAACGTGTGTAAATCCCATGAGATAGCTGAACTTCTTTACCATCATCGTCTAGGACATAAGGGAACACAATATCCGCATTGTCCAAGATAGCGAAGGTTTCACTTGCTGAACCAAAGATTTCTCCAGCTCCAGCCAATAATTCTTCTTCACGTTGTGAAAGAACGTGATCCTTGCCTTGCAAGAGCTTGTCAAAATAGTGTTGATAAACCTGCAGCTTTGGTTGAGCTTCTAAAAAGTCAGCATACTGCTTTTCGCTAATCTCCATAAATTCAGGCTCATAGAATGAAAAGGCTTGGTCTAACTGGCTGTAGAGTGTCATGGCCTTGGCATAGTACTCTTGATACTTAGCTTCACGTGTATCCTGGTCATTCTTCATATGAGCATAAACGTAAAGCTTCTCTATCTGGCGTTCCATTTCAAGAGAAAATTCAGTGATTTCTAGTAGGTTATCCGCACTATCCAAGAGATGGCCTTCATACTGGGCTACTGTCTCCAATTGTTCTGTTAAATCTTTTAAGGCTTCTTCCCAAGCCTGGTCAGTTGGGTAGATCGTTGATAGATCCCATGTATCTTTTTCATTTATTTCATTTCTTTGTAATACCATTAGATTCCTCCATCCTTTCTATTCTACCATATTTTTCAAGAAATATTGCTGATAAAAGGCTGGTGGATAAAGCTTTTGCCAATCATTTTGAGGATTTTTTTGGTAATAGGTATAAAAGTGCTGATAATAGCTAGTCAAGTCTTGTTCAATCTGGAAAAATTTGCCCACTATTGGTCGAATTTGTGGATACCATTCTTTCAGTCCATAAGTCAGTATATTTTCTCCCTTTTGATAGGCTTCTGCTTGTTCTTTCATCCAAAAGAGATTTTGATAATAAAGTTGTTGCCGGATATAGCGACAGATGTCCTTGTCCTCAGAAACTGTAAAATGAGATATTTTTTGTCTCTTATAGGGAAGACGCAATATTTCCAATAAACTACCTTGACCATAGGAAAATTCCTTGATTTGATAATGGAGTTTACCGCGGAGATCCTGGTAAATCAGGTATTTGAGTCTTAAAACTTGTTTTTCCTTGTCTAATTCCCAAACATAAAAGCCCATGTTTTGACTGAAATAAAGAAAACCTTGCTGTAGACGAGTCAAACGCTCCTTGAGCCACAGTTTTTGACCCAGCAACCATAGTACTTGGTAACCCTGACTACGATAGCCCTCACTTCGCTCTTTAAGGACTTTCTGAGGCAAGGGACTACACTGAACTTCTAGAGCTAGATTGCCATTTACAAATACATCCGCAATCTGTTTAAGTTCTGAAAGCGGGTACTCTAATTGAACCTTTGTCTCTTTTTTCAACCAGTGATAGAGGGATTCCTTATTGGCCAGGTGTTCTGGACTTTCATTTTCAAAGAAAAAATCACAGTCTTTTAAGGATTTATGGGCAAAATGCGTCCGTACACTTGGTCCTTGACGCAAATGGAGCTGGCCTCCACAAGCTGGGCAGGTGTATGCTTGCTTCTCAAGTTTATCCTCTAACACATTTACCAATTCTCCCCTAGCATCTCTCGCAACAAACATGAATTCCCTCCTTTTCTATATCATTCGTAAAAAAGAAAAAAGATCAGGAAAATTCCTAATCTTCATGTGTGTTTACTTGATTTTCTTAGCTAGTAAGGTCGCAAAGCGTAGTTGAATACGATTGCCATTCTCATCGCGACGGTGCAAATAGCCTGGATTTTCATTGTACTTAACCAATTCCCAATCCTTGTAATAGTCTGCCAGTTCTCCTTCTTTAAAGGTGAATGGGAAATTAACCGAGCAAGGATAATCCTCCGTGTCCATGGCACAAACGATAAGGTTGTAACCACCAACACTGGTTTTCTCCTGCATATTTTGAATAATAGCTGGAATGCGGTCCGCTTGTAGAAACATGAGAACAACTGTTGAAACGATAAAATCATATTCTTGTCCAATGCTAGCTGAATTGATATCGTAAAGGCCAACAGGCATGTCCAAATCTTCCTGCTCCACAATGCTTTGCAAGATTTCAAGAGCCAGTCCATTTTGATCTACAGCCGTCACATCAAAATCTTGCTGGGCTAGAAAAAGAGAATTACGCCCCTGACCACAACCCAAATCCAAAGCTTTCCCTTGTTTCACTGTCTGCATGGCCTCTAGGACCTCTGAATGAACAGGATTGGTATTGTATTTTTTAGCAAAATAATCCTCAGGTTTACAATAAAATTCCAAGTACCATTCCACATCATCTGTGGCAGCTTCCACTCGGTGCCAGGCTTGAGGTTGGGCCATTGGATTGTCTGCCCCTGCTTCAAAGAGGTGTTCAGCTAGAACTTCCCCTTCTTCTGTCAATTCAATAAACTTGAGAGCTCCCTTCAAGACAGTAATTTTCCCCCAAGTCCCAACTTTTGTATTGTGCTTTTGCTGAACAGCTTCAGGCATTGTTTGTTTATTCCACAAAGGCATGCGTTTATAGGCAACTAATTTTTCCATTTTCAATTCCTCTTTTTATCGCTGATTAACAGCTTTCATCACACGCGCGATATCTCGATTTTGCTCACGACGTTTGATAGACTCCCGTTTGTCATAGTCATGCTTCCCTTTGGCAAGTCCTAAAAGAAGCTTAGCGTAGCCATCTTTTATATAGACCTTAAGGGGAACTAAGGTCATTCCTGTCCCTTTGGTCTCTTGTTCCAATTTTTGAATTTGCTTTTTATGGAGCAGGAGTTTACGACGACGTTCTGGTTCCTGGTTCCAGATATTGCCCTCTTCGTAAGGCGCGATATGAACATTGCTCAGCCAAACTTCTCCATTTTTCACTTGAGCAAAGCCATCCTTGAGATTAATTCGAGCAGCTCGTACACTCTTGATTTCAGTTCCAGTCAGGACCATCCCTGCCTCTAGCGTATCTACGATTGTATAGTCGTGGCGTGCCTTTTTATTTTGTGCGACGACCTTTCCCTCGCCCTTTGCCATGCTTGGCTCCTTTCTTAGCTACTTCCTTGTAAAAAGGTTTCTTTCCTTTTTTCTTCTTGTCTTTTTGTGAATGCTTACGCTTATCATTTGAGCGTCCTGATTTTCTCTTGTCTTCCTTCTTATCCGAACGACGATTTGAACCACGCCCTCTGCCACTACGACTAGACTGTTTCAAGCCTTTTTCAATCACATCAAACTCACTAGGTACGAATGAAAAATCAATCTCTCCAGTCATTTTATCCGCTCTTTCAACACGGATACGGATCTGCTGACCCACTCGGAAAGTGATACCTGATTTTTCTCCACGAAGAGTCAAATCACGCTCATTGAAATGATAAAATTCAGGTAGATTAGTGATGTGAATCAAGCCTTCAACTGTGTTTGGCAATTCGACAAAGAGACCGAATTTGACAATACTTGATACAACTGCATCATACTCTTCACCCACGTATTCTTCCATATACTCAGCCTTTTTCATGGCTTCGACTTCACGCTCAGCTTCTATGGCACGACGTTCACGGTTGGAAGACTGGGTCGCAATCTCTGGAATCACTTGTTCAAAATGCTCTGCTATTTCCTTAGAACGGCCGTAATCCCGAATCATACGGTGAACAAGAAGGTCTGGATAACGACGAATTGGACTGGTAAAGTGAGTATAATAGTCAGCAGCTAGTCCATAGTGGCCGTGATTGTGCTCCGAATAACGAGCCTGCTGCATAGAGCGAAGAAGCATCATGGACAATACATCTGCATAAGGTTCTCCCTCAACAGCACGCATGATGTCTTGAAGTGCCTCCTGACTAATCTCACTGGCAGTTCCATAAATGCGCAAGCCAAAACTCGAAGCATAATCAATAAACTTCTGAACCTTTTCAGCCTTAGGCTCCTCGTGAATTCGATAGATAAAAGGCAAATCCAACTTGCTGAAATGTTCGGCAACTGTTTCATTAGCCATCAACATAAAAGACTCAATCATCCGCTCGGCAATACCACGCTGCCGAAGAACGATATCAACAGGCTTACCTTGTTTATCCACTAAAATCTTCGCTTCATTGGTATCAAAATTGAGAGCTCCACGTTTCACACGCATGTTTTCTAAAGTTTCATGAAGCTTGGCCATGAGTTCGATACTTAATACAATTTTATGATATTCTTTTCTCTTTTCTTCATCGCCAGCTAGGATATCATTGACATCGCTATAGGTCATACGAAAACTGGTCTTGATAACTGTTTGTGTAATGGTATAGTTGACCACACGACCATGTTTATCAATCTCCATAATAGCAGACTGGGTCAGGCGGTCAACTTGGGGATTGAGAGAGCAGATGCCATTTGATAGTCGTTCTGGAAGCATTGGCACCACTCGGTCTGTCACGTAAACAGAAGTCGCACGGTTAAGGGCTTCCTTGTCAAGGGCAGACCCCTCGGTCACATAATAAGAAACATCTGCGATGTGAACCCCAAGCTCCAGATTGCCATTTTTCAGAGCCTTGATATGCACTGCATCGTCCAAGTCCTTGGCATCCGCACCGTCAATGGTAAAGGTAATTTCATCTCTTAGATCCAGACGACCTTCCATATCCTTTTGAGACGGAGCATCAGGCACACTTTCTGCTTCCTTAACAACAGCTTCTGGAAACTCGGATACAATGTCCATTGATTCCAAGACCTCAAGAACATCAATTCCGACATCCGTTGAGTGTCCCACTACATCGAGAACACTCGCGACAAAGAAATCATGTTTCTTGCTTGGGTATTTATCGATAAAGACCTTGAGAACTTCTGTTCCTTCTAACTTTAGGGCTGGTTTCTTAACATAAATCGGTTGACTGATTTTCTGATTTTTTGAACGAATATAGCCAGCATACTTAGGCTTTTCCTGATCCAGAACGATTTGCCCGACAACTGTTGTCAAACTGTGTTCTAGGATATCAATAATTTTGGCTTCTGCTGCTGTTCCCTTATTGCGGTCAGCGACTTTCTTAATCACTACCTCGACGGTATCACCATCAATAGCATAGTTGACATCATTTTTCCCTACAAAAAGGTCGTCCTCTTCCCCTTCTAGGCTGACAAAACCAAAACCATTTTTATGGGCATGAAAAATCCCCTTGAGGGTAATCTCATGTTTTTTCTTGGCTTCCAAGGTCAGACTGCCATCTTCTTCAAAGCGAATCTGGTGCTTTCTTTCCATTAAGGACAAGGTTTTAATCAACTCACGAAAATCCTTGGAACTGTCTTTTCCCAAAGCCTGAGCCAAATCATTAACAGTCACCTTTCCCTTGTCTTGTAAATATTCTTTTATTCTATCTTTCATATTTTCTTTCTAGATTTTTTAATTTTCTTTTACTGTAAAACCTTCTCAAACATCCTTTAAAAATAAAAAGAGGCAAAGACCTAGTCCTGCCCATTATTTTCTTATCTACTTGATAATACCGTCAATGCTAAGGCAATGGCTAGCCAGAAAAAGACTAAAATCCCTGTCAAACGCTGCATTACAGCTTCAAAACCGCGAGCTTTACTGCGTTCAAACAAATCACCTGAACTGGCATCAAATACATTGCTGGATTGGTTTTTGGTTGGTTGCATGAAAATTGCAATCACAATCACAACAGATAATACTAATAAAATGGTTAATAATAGGTTATACATATCAAACTCCTTAAAATCCCTATTATTTTACCATAAAATCTACTTAGATTCAAGATGTAGGGTTACTTTTCTTTCCTTGGGACAATACTTTAAAACCTCAATCTTGTCTGGATGGGTTTTTGAATTTTTACTGGTTAGGTAATTGATACTGTCACAAGAGGAGCATTTGAGATTAATTTTTACTCGCACTAGATTTCCTTTACTTTTAATAATGTTCGAAATTGAATCAGGTTAAAGAGACAACTAAAGGCAACACAAAGGCTTGTCGCATAAAAGACAGCATGGTAGCCAAATTGACCTGCTACTGCAGAACCTGCCATGGGACCAACAACACCTCCCAGATAAAAGAATACCTGATTGAAGGCAAAGACCCTCGAAATGCCGGCTTTGGGAGTCATTTTGCTGAGTAGGGCATTAACCCCGGGAATCAAGGCACCGGTTCCCAAGCCAAAGAGGAAACGATAGAGTCCTAGTTGAAGGGGGCTAGAGGCATTGGCACAGAGGAGATAGATGATGACTGAATAAAACTGGGCGACAACCAAGAGACGATGATTGCCCACCTTGTCACCTAGCTTGCCCATGACTCCTGCACTCATCATACTGGAAAAGCCCATACTGGACACAATCAAACCAGAGACAAAAAGAAGATTCTCTGTCTGCCCTAAGTCGCGTACATAAAGAGCCAAAATAGGGCCGATCGATTGAGCTGAAAATTGGATGACAAAACTGGTTAAAAAGAGATTGAGCAAAAGATAGGGATATTTAACCGAGGTAAATAATTCCTTTGTTGGAATAGCCTTTTCCTTGGCTACTGGTTGAAAATCTTCCTTGATAAAGCAAATAGTCAAAATAGCAGCTAAAAATAGAAAACTACCAACCAGTAAGAAAACTGTACGAATGCCAAATAATTCTGCGATAAAGCCACCAATAAAGGGACCAGTTAGAGTACCTGCAACTACGCCTGTAGACAAAGTACCTAAGGCAGAGCCTGATTTCTCCTTTGGAACCTGACTGGCTATCAGTGCCGTTGCATTAGGAACAAAACCTGCAAATACACCGTTTAGTAAACGAAGAAAGATTAACCAATAGATATTTGGGACAAAGGCCAAGCCTCCCATAGTGATAGTCATAGCAAGACCTGCCCGAATCATCATGGGTTTTCGGCCGTATTTGTCAGCAAGAATACCCCAAATAGGAGAAAAGAGCGCCGCGGAAATAGCAGAGACAGAAATTGCTAAGCCTGCATAAAAAGCGACTTGCTGACTCCCTACACCTAGATTTTCCACGAAGATGGGCATAAAAGGTACAACCAAAGAAATACTGGCTCCTGTCAGAAAATTACCAAACCAGGCAATGCGCAGATTATCCTTCCAGTTAATCTCTGTCATCTTGCCTACCTCCCTCAAGAAGGATATGCACTTGATTAAGAAGCTGGTTCTGATTGCCATTATTATCAAGAACCTGGCTGGCCAAATCTTTCTTTTTTTCTAAAGGCCACTGGGCTGCCAGACGAGACTCAGCTTCATCCTTGGACAACTGGTCCCTTTTCATTAAGCGTTCTACTTGGGTATCTCGGTCCACATAGACCAACCAAGTCTCAGCAAACCAATCGCTGTAGTCCTGCTCAAAAAGTAGGGGAATATCCATGAAGAAAATCTCTTCTGTCTGAGCCAACTGTTCTCTCAAAGTAGCCAGTTCCTCACGGATAATCTCCCCTTGAATTTGCTTAGACCATTTTTGCTCTTCAGGATTTGAAAAGATGAGACTAGCTAGGAGAGGGCGATTGAGTTCTCCGTTTTCAAGAATGATTTCTTGCCCAAAGTGCTGTACTAGAGCCTCAAACAGACGACCACCAGGTTTCTGTAGTTGGTGGACGACTGCGTCGGCATCCACTGCTTGAAAGCCTTGCTGTCTTAGAAAATTTGTCACAGTTGACTTACCAGAGGCAATTCCCCCAGTGATTCCGATGATTTTTCTCATCAGTCCCTCCTTTGACAGTTTGGACAAAAGTGGGTTCCACGTCCGCCTAGTTGAATTTTCTCAATGATGGTACCACAGCGTACACATTCTTGACCAGTCTTATCATAGACCTGATGAAAGTCCTGCATGCTTCCATCTTCCCCAAAGGCATTGGTATAAGTCCGAATGGTGGAGCCACCTTTTTCAACAGCCTGGCCCAAAACAGCAATGGTCTGGTCATGAATGGCAGTCGCTTCTTCTGCTGTCAAAGTCTGGGAAGGTCTAGCTGGATGAACCTGAGCTCGCCAGAGAACCTCATCCACATAGATATTGCCAAGTCCAGCTACCAAGGTCTGGTCTAGGAGATGGGATTTGATAGGCTTTTTGGACTTGGCAAGGGCAGATTGAAAGACCTGTAAATCAAAGTCTTGTTCGCTTGGTTCAGGACCTAATTTTTTAGAAATAAAGTAGACGTCTAAAAGGTCAGGCACCAAGAGTTCCATGGTTCCAAACTTGCGAACATCCTCATAAACAAGCGTGCCACCATCTTCAAAATGAAAGAAAACATGGGCATGCTTGCGTTCAGGTCCTTGGTCTGGATAGTAAAAATACTTGCCCTCCATCCGCAAATGGGAAATCAAGACCTTGTCTGTCAGATAAAAAAGCAAATATTTTCCACGACGTCCCATTGACTCGATAATCTGACTAGGCAATTCCCTTTGAAACTCTTCCAAATCCGTCTTAATCATCTTGGGGTAGCGAATTTCTATACTCGAAATCTTCTTTCCTATAATCAATTTTTCTAAGCCACGACAAACGGTTTCAACCTCAGGTAATTCAGGCATAAGTCCTCCTTCTGTAAAAACAAGAAGCAGGCATGAGCCTACCTCTACTTAGTATTCTCTTTCATTATAGCCAAAGTCAGCCAAATCTAGCTTTTTATCGCGCCAGTTTTTCTTGACCTTGACCCAGGTTTCTAGGAAGACCTTGTCTCCTAGCATGAGTTCGATATCACGACGGGCCATGCTACCGATTTTCTTAAGCATAGCGCCACCTTTACCGATGATAATCCCTTTTTGGCTATCGCGCTCGACCATGATGGTTGCACGGATGTGAACCTTGTCTGTCTCTTCGTCTCGTTTCATAGAGTCAACAACTACTGCTACAGAATGCGGAATCTCTTCACGAGTTAGGTGCAAGACTTTCTCGCGAACCATTTCTGAAACCAAGAAACGTTCTGGATGGTCTGTGATTTGATCAGACGGGAAATATTGGAAACCTTCATCCAGATTTTCACTCAAAATATCCACTAGACGAGACACGTTATTTCCCTGAAGGGCTGAGATTGGAACAATTTCCTTAAAGTCCATTTGATTACGGAAGTCATCAATCTGAGACAAGAGCTGGTCTGGATGGACCTTATCGATTTTATTCACCACCAAAATCACAGGAACCTTGGCAGCCTTGAGACGCTCGATAATCATATCGTCCCCCTTACCACGCGCTTCATCAGCAGGCACCATGAAAAGAACGGTGTCCACTTCGCGAAGGGTACTGTAGGCAGACTCAACCATGAAATCTCCGAGAGCTGTTTTAGGCTTGTGAATCCCTGGTGTGTCGATAAAGACAATTTGCTCCTTATCAGTCGTGTAAATTCCCATGATTTTATTGCGCGTTGTCTGCGCCTTGTCACTCATGATGGCAATCTTTTGCCCCATAACGTGATTTAAAAAGGTTGACTTCCCAACATTGGGACGTCCTAAAATGGCTACAAAGCCTGATTTAAAAGTCATAATTTCCTCTTACTGTTTAAAATAATAAATCCCAGATTCGTGGGAGAAAAATCAATGCACCTGTTAAGGCTGCGAAAAGAGAAACCACTAATACCGCGCCAGCCGCCATATCCTTGGCATTTTTAGCCAGCATGGAAAAGTGATAGTGACTGGCCAAATCCACCATATTTTCAATAGCAGAGTTGATAATCTCAAAGGCTACTACCAAGAAAATGCTCAATAGGAGAAAGAGCCATTCGATTCGTGACACCTGAAAAACAAAACCTGCAAGGATGACCACTAGAGCCGTCACTGCATGTTTTCGCATATTTCGTTCTTCCTTGATAGCAGTAAAAATCCCTGTGATGGCAAATTCTAAACTGGATATCAGGTCACGATTTTTCCATTTTCGTTTATTGTCTTGTGAGTCCATAGGCTGTCAAAATTTCTTCTTGTAAACCGAACATCTCCGCTTCTTCTTCCGGAGTGTAGTGATCATAGCCGTTAATATGTAAAAAGCCGTGTACTGCCAAGAAGCCCATCTCACGCTCAAAGCTGTGACCATATTCTTCGGCCTGCTCATGAGCCTTATCGCTAGAGATGAACAATTCCCCAATATAGGCATCAAACTCAGACATCATCTCTGCCAATTCTGAATTTTCAAGCAAATCCTCTTCGTCAAAGGCAATTTCCAATTCTGGTTTATACTCAAGGCTGATGACATCTGTCGGACGGTCGGTGTTACGGTACTCCAGATTAAGTTCATGACTACGCTCATTGGTCACAAAAGTGACTGCCATCTCCTTGTCTTCTTTTCCTAATTTTTGGGCTGCAAATTCCAAAATTTCTTGGGTTTGTTGCAACATTTCTTTTGAAACTTGACCAGTTTCATCTACCATTTCAATATACATGTGCTTCTCGTTTCTCTTTACTTGGCTTTATTATACCACATTTCCATGATTTTATTCTACCTTTTTGATATAATACTATGGAATACAATCACAAGGAGAGAACGATGTCATTTGATGGATTTTTTTTACACCACATAGTTGAGGAATTGCGAAGCGAATTAGTGAATGGTCGCATCCAGAAAATCAATCAGCCTTTTGAACAAGAGTTGGTCTTGCAAATCCGCAGCAATCGCCAAAGCCATCGCCTGCTCCTTTCTGCCCATCCAGTTTTTGGACGCATTCAGCTGACCCAAACGACTTTTGAAAATCCAGCTCAACCTTCTACCTTTATCATGGTTTTGAGAAAGTATTTGCAGGGGGCCCTGATTGAGTCGATTGAGCAAGTGGAAAATGACCGTATTGTGGAAATTACAGTTTCCAATAAAAACGAGATTGGAGACCATATCCAGGCTACCTTGATTATTGAAATTATGGGGAAACACAGTAATATTCTACTGGTCGATAAAAGCAGTCATAAAATCCTCGAAGTTATCAAACACGTCGGTTTTTCACAAAATAGCTACCGCACCTTACTTCCAGGATCGACCTATATCGCTCCGCCAAGTACAGAATCTCTCAATCCTTTTACTATCAAGGATGAAAAGCTCTTTGAAATCCTGCAAACCCAAGAACTAACAGCAAAAAATCTTCAAAGCCTCTTTCAAGGTCTGGGACGCGATACGGCAAATGAATTGGAAAGGATACTGGTTAGTGAAAAACTTTCCGCTTTCCGAAATTTTTTCAATCAAGAAACCAAGCCATGCTTGACTGAGACTTCCTTCAGTCCAGTTCCTTTTGCAAATCAGGTGGGAGAGCCTTTTGCAAATCTTTCTGATTTGTTGGACACCTACTATAAGGATAAGGCTGAGCGCGACCGCGTCAAACAGCAGGCCAGTGAACTGATTCGTCGTGTTGAAAATGAACTTCAGAAAAACCGACACAAACTCAAAAAACAGGAAAAAGAGTTACTGGCGACAGACAACGCTGAAGAATTTCGTCAAAAAGGAGAATTGCTGACAACCTTCCTACACCAAGTGCCTAACGACCAAGACCAGGTTATCCTAGACAACTACTATACCAACCAACCTATCATGATTGCGCTTGATAAGGCTCTGACTCCCAACCAGAATGCCCAACGCTATTTTAAACGGTATCAGAAACTCAAAGAAGCTGTCAAATACTTGACTGATTTGATTGAAGAAACCAAAGCCACTATTCTCTATCTGGAAAGTGTAGAAACCGTCCTCAACCAAGCTGGACTGGAAGAAATCGCTGAAATCCGTGAAGAATTGATTCAAACAGGTTTTATCCGCAGAAGACAACGGGAGAAAATCCAGAAACGCAAAAAACTAGAACAATATCTAGCAAGCGATGGCAAAACCATCATCTATGTCGGACGAAACAATCTTCAAAATGAGGAATTGACCTTTAAAATGGCCCGCAAGGAGGAACTTTGGTTCCATGCTAAGGACATTCCTGGAAGCCATGTTGTCATCTCAGGAAATCTTGACCCATCTGATGCAGTCAAGACAGACGCAGCAGAGTTAGCTGCCTACTTCTCTCAAGGGCGCCTGTCGAATCTGGTGCAGGTAGATATGATTGAAGTCAAAAAACTCAATAAACCAACTGGTGGAAAACCCGGCTTTGTCACTTACACAGGACAAAAGACCCTCCGCGTCACACCAGACTCCAAAAAAATTGCATCCATGAAAAAATCCTGATTTTACTTGAAATCAGGATTTTTAACTTACTATTCACTCAAATCATATTCACTTATAGTACTAATCTTTGCCACCTAGCTTCTCATTGATTTTCATCATCACACTAGCAATTTTTTCGCCCCAATAAGGGTCTGAAGCATATTCCACATTCATACCAGAAGCCTTGTTTCCAAGGAAAGTTCTTCCCCTATCGATATAATTTTCCTTAATCCACTTGGTTGCACCTAAAATTCCCTTATCCACATCATCAAATGTCTTGGCAGAAAGGTAAGGGGTCGTATCATAGGCTGTAATGCCAAAGAAATTATTCTTATCTTTGGCAATTTTACTTCTTCCCCAGTTACTTTCTAGGGCACTATGGGCAAGGAGATAAAGGGCATTGATATGGTAATGTTCTTCGGCTTCCTTAAAAGTAGCGCCCTTGTTCTCCAAAAGGCTATTATTAATGTTTAGCAAACTAAATACCTTATCCAATTCTTCAGCACTGTAGTTTGTAGCCTCTGTTAAATCTTTGAAAAGGAAGGGATTCTCAAGCTTAAAACCATCAAAATGCAGGCCATCTGCCGAATAATATTTCTTGCCTACTTCCATATCAGAAAGATGAGAAGCTACTGGGATACTAGCATTCTGAGCCACATAGTGATAAAAACGGTGGCCATCACTCTCATAATAAGGGATAAAGTCCTTACTAGCATCTAGCGCTTGTAAATCTTCTGTTTTCATATAGCCTGACAAACCAGAAATAGTAATAGCCAAGCGCTTGTCATCACTTTTTCTATCCTTATCTAGCCATACGACACTACCTTGCGATATATAGGAAAGCTTTTCACCATCTGAATCATAAACATTGGCTGTGACAGGCACTACTTGATAGTAAGCAGCATTTTCATTTGTAGCTTTTCCTCCAAGCCATTTACCATCGCTTTCAAGCTGATAACCATCTACTGTCTCATTTTTCGCCATGTAGCCACCAGATTTGAAGTAGTACCAGGCTTGACTATGAGAATCGTAGACCCATTCTTTTTCAGCCATTTTGCCATCAGACTTGAGGTAAAACCAAGATTCCTTATCCCAAATCCATTCATTGGCTGTCATGTAACCACCGGATTTGAAGTAGTACCAAGCTTGACTATGAGAATCGTAGACCCATTCTTTTTCAGCTATTTTGCCATCAGATTTGAGGTAAAACCAAGATTCCTTATCCCAAATCCATTCATTGGCTGTCATGTAACCACCGGATTTGAAGTAGTACCAAGCTTGACTATGAGAATCGTAGACCCATTCTTTTTCAGCCATTTTGCCATCAAACTTGAGGTAAAACCAAGATTCCTTATCCCAAATCCATTCATTGGCTGTCATGTAACCACCGGATTTGAAGTAGTACCAAGCTTGACTATGAGAATCGTAGACCCATTCTTTTTCAGCTATTTTGCCATCAGATTTGAGGTAAAACCAAGATTCCTTATCCCAAATCCATTCATTGGCTGCCATGTAGCCACCGGATTTTAGATAATAATAGTGACCATTCTCGAAAATCCATTCTTTATCAGCATAGTTTCCATTTTCTTTGATGTAAAACCAAGATTGGTATTGTTTGTCAAAAAGCCAACCTTGCTGTACTTTGGCACCACTAGCATTCACATAAGCTTGATTAATCCACTGACTTGTCAGTAGATAACCACCGGATTTGAAATAATAGTCCTTCCCTTTAATTTGGAGCCATTCTTTCTCTGCGTGCTGTCCATCTGCTTTGATATAAAACCAAGCATCGTATTGAGAATCATAGACCCAGTCTTCTATTACTTTGGCACCTGTTGCACCAACATAGGAAGTTCCTACCCAAGCATTTCTTTTCATCTTTCCATCTTGGTCAAGATAATAAAAGGCTCCCTTGTCTTCTACCCATTCTGATTTGGCCATATAGCCACCAGATTTGAGGTAAAAATAGTCGTCACCTTGCTTTAGCCATTCATTTTCAGCATAGTTAGCATCTGCTTTTATATAGAACCAAGATTGATAATGAGTATCAAAAACCCACTCATTCGCTGCTTGACTGCCATCTTCTTTCAGATACTGTTTTCCTTGCCAAGTACCATCACTAGCCATTGCACCCTCTGGACTAGCTAAGAAAAATAGCAGAGCTAAAAAAATAAATCTTACTTTCTTCATTAACCTTCTTCCTCTGTTCTTATTTATATTTATTGTACCAAAATTCTCCTAAATTCATATTACAAACTAATAAAAAATCAAGAACAGATTGATTGCAGTTTACCTCAGAGACTCTTTTACTTCCTGACGGAGTTCTTCCAGACTGCTAATACCGTATTTATCCATGACTTTTGGTAAATTTTCGATGATGTCAGGGCAGGCATAAGGATTGGTAAAGTTAGCTGTTCCAACTCCGATAGCAGATGCCCCAGCCAGATACATTTCTAGGGCAGCTTCAGCCGAATCCACTCCCCCCATTCCAATGATAGGCAGGTCTGTTGTTTGGGCTACTTGGCGGATGAGTTTGAGGGCTACTGGAAAGACTGCTGGACCTGACATTCCACCTGTTCCATTGGCCAAGATTGGTTTTCTGGTTTTGAGGTCAAAGCGCATTCCAACCAGAGTATTGATCATGGTCAAGCCACTTGCTCCCGCATCTTCTGCAGCTTTTGCGACAGTAACGATATCGGTCACACTCGGGGTTAATTTGACATAAACTGGCACTTCTGAGGCTTCCACAGCTGCTTTCACCACATCATAAGCCAAATCTGGATCTTGACCAATCAAAAGTCCATGATTACAGTGGTCAACATTGGGACAAGAAATATTGAGCTCGATAGCTTTTACATTAGTTGCCTTGGAAATCCCATGAGAAACAGCTGCATACTCTTGTTTTGAAAAACCAGCTACATTGGCAATAATAGGAAGATTTGGATATTCTCTTTCCAGCCAAGGTAACTTTTCAGCCAAAACAACCTCTAAACCAGGATTTTGCAAGCCAATTGCATTGAGCATACCAGCAGGCGTCTCTGCTACTCTTGGAGTTGGGTTCCCAAAACGTGGTTCAAGGGTTGTCGCCTTGATCATAATAGAACCTAAAAGGTTTAAATCATAGTACTTGGCATACTCTTGTCCAAAGCCAAAACAGCCTGATGCTGGAATAATCGGATTTTTCAAATCCAAACCAGGTAGAGACACTTGTAATCGATTTGTAGTCATAATTTTCTCCTTATAATACAACTGTTCCTGTGCGGAAAACAGGACCATCTTCACAGACGCGTTGGCTGACCGTCTCGCTTTCTGGTACTTTTAGAACACAGGCATAGCAAGCTCCCATCCCACAAGCCATACGAGATTCCAGAGATAAATAGGCTCTTGGGTGATCATCAAAGGTTTGATTGATATACTTCATCATTCCTGGAGCCCCACACGAGTAAACAGCGTCAAACTGACTATCTAAATCATTGATAACAACGGAAACATTTCCCTTGATGCCATAAGAACCATCATCTGTCGTTACAAAGACCTGACCATACTGAGCCAATTCCGTTTTCAAAATAACAGCATCCTTATTAGCAAAACCGAGGACTGTCACTACTTTCACTCCACGTTCATGCAATTCCTTGGCCACCTCAAGCAAGGGTGGAACACCAATCCCACCACCAACAAGGAGAACCTGATTCTGCTCATCAAGGTCAGACAAGTCAAAACCATTTCCCTGAGGACCCATCACATCAAGAGTGTCTCCCTGACTTAAGGTTGAAAAAATTGCAGTCCCAGCTCCCTCAATCCGATAAATGAGGTGACACTGCTTGTTTGCCTTGTCAATAGACGAAATTGAAATAGGACGACGTAAGAGATGGGCATCGTCTGGTACACGCAGATGAAGAAATTGGCCTGCTCGCATGGCTTCAACCATTTCTCCTTCTAGGACTAATTCAAAGATTGCTGGCGCGATTTCCTCTTGTGCAACCACCTTCATGGTTTCCAACCGAATGACACCCAAACGCTTCTTACATGTGAGATTCATAACTTTTCCTCCTTAAATTTTAAGGGGACCAGATAAAGAAAAGACCTTGCTAGTGCAAGGCCTCAGTTAAAATCGTACAACACAAGAGAGCACACTCAAAAGGTCTCCTCTAGAAAATTGCACTATTCTTTTATCTGACACCTTGTGAGTCTCTCTGGACTCCCCTTAAAGGTTGAATTTTTATTAGTATACTCTTTCAGCTAAAAAAAGTCAAGTAGAAAACGAATATTCTACTTAACTTGCACGAAATTATTTTTCACGAATGACTTCGACCTTATATCCATCAGGGTCTTTAACAAAGTAATAGTTTGGTGTAGTTCCTGGTAGACCATTTGGCTCAGTCACTTCATAGCCTTTTGCACTGTGTTCTTGATGAAGTGCCTCAAGATCAGGTGTACTGAGGGCGATATGGGCAAACCCATCACCAACCACATACGGACCGTGATCGTAGTTATAAGTCAACTCCAACTCATAATCATCACCCTCAAGACCTAGATAGACAATCGTGAAGGCATGGTCTGGAAAATCTCTGCGACGCAATTCTTTAAAACCAAAAGCATCTTGATAAAATGCGATTGATTTTTCAAGATTTTCTACTCGTAAGCAAGTGTGTAGCATTTTTGAAGCCATATCTTTCTCCTTTATTTTTAAAAAGACTGGACAATCCTGTTCCAGTCTCATCAGTTGTTATTTACCAAGTTTTGCTTTAGCTGCATCTGCAAGAGCTGTGAAAGCTACTGCATCGTTAACAGCCAAGTCAGCAAGCATTTTACGGTTAACTTCGATCTCAGCCAATTTCAAACCATGCATCAATTGTGAGTATGAAAGTCCGTTCATACGAGCTGCCGCATTGATACGAGTAATCCACAATTTGCGGAAGTCACGTTTTTTCTGACGACGGTCACGGTATGCATAGTAGTAAGAGTTCATTACTTGTTCTTTTGCAGTACGGAACAAGATGTGTTTAGCTCCATAGTAACCTTTTGCTAATTTAAGAATACGTTTACGACGTTTGCGTGATACAACGCCACCTTTAACACGTGCCATGTTTTATTTCCTCCAAATATTTCCTAGAATTGTTTACTTACAGTCAAGCTATTATTTCAAGCGAGTAAGCATTGCTTTGATACGTTTGTAATCTCCTGAATGCACCATAGATGCTTTACGAAGATGACGACGTTGTTTCTTAGTTTTTCCGTGGAAACGGTGAGAAGTGTAAGCACGGAAACGTTTAAGTCCACCAGAACCTGTACGTTTGAAACGTTTAGCTGATGCGCGGTGTGTTTTTTGTTTTGGCATGATTTTTTCTCCTTTATTTAACTTTCTGACAATTATTTTTTGTCAGTCGCTGGCGCCAATTGCATGAACATTTGACGTCCATCCATTTTAGCACGTTGTTCGATGATGGCAATATCTTGAGTTGCTTCAGCAAACTCGGCTAAAACTTTTGCACCAATCTCTTTATGGGTAATCATACGACCCTTAAAGCGAATAGATACCTTAACTTTATTTCCTTTTTCAAGGAACTTACGTGCATTACGAAGTTTTGTATCAAAGTCACCCTTGTCAATAGTTGGACTTAGACGAACTTCTTTCACAGTAACAACGCTTTGTTTTTTACGTTGTTCTTTTTGCTTCTTCTGGTACTCAAATTTGAACTTACCGTAGTCCATAATTTTTGCAACAGGCGGTTTGGCTTGGGGTTGAATCAATACTAGGTCAACATTAGCGTTATCAGCCAAAGCTTGCGCTTCACTGAGTGGCTTGATGCCTAGCTGTTCTCCCTCAAGACCAATCAAGCGAACTTCACGTACACGAATCTCATCATTGATGAATAAGTCTTGCTTTGCTATGGTTTTCACCTCTTTTGTTTTATTAGAGAAAAACAATAGCGGACTCGTAAATATACAAGCCCGCACGTTATGATAGCGTTTCTTCGAAACTTTTCATCCGTAGGGCCAGGCAACTTAATGTCACAAGGCGAGAAGCTCTCACTTCTGCTTTTCTCAACTTTTATATGATACCAAGTTTTCTAGCTCTTGTCAAGATAAAAAGTTATTTTTTGAAAAGTTTGTGTTTGTATTTTGGTTTGGTTTTCGAATCAAAAAGAGAGAATCAAGTTGATTCTCTCCCTATGTTAGTTTTTCTTTAGCTTCCCTATAGGAAAACTAAACTTTAAAAACTTCCTTTTTACGTGAACTTCCCCATCTTTCGATAAATAGAATCCCCACTAACAAAAGGATAATCAGGCAAGGAAGTAAGACCATCCCCATGCTCCAATTTAGATCGACATTATCAATCTGCTTAGATAATCTTCCAGATAAAATCTCCACTGAACGCAAGTAAGTAAAGGGAATCAGATGTGCAATCCTTTGAAGAGGCTGAATTGTTTGGATGCCAAACAATAAGCCAACAATCCCAATGAGTGAAAGAAAGAGGACAGGCATTTTTTGCTTGAAAAAGTAAGCAATCAAGTACACAACTTCCACAATGACGATAAAGGCTAAGAAAGCTAAGAGCAAGCTAGGAAATAATACATCCTGCATCTTTCCAATAGTTACCTCTTGATTCACTAAGCTATAAATCGGGTAGGGATAATCTAACTGTCCAAAACCACTTATCAGACTTCCCACTAGAAAAGAAAAGCCACAGATTCCGATAAACAGCACAGTTACATAGCCCACTCCAACTCCAAGAGAAGACATTGCAAATGTCACTTTTGAAACAGGATATAAGTGAGCTGTGTCCAGATGATTTTGATATCTTTCTGCAAATAGTTGTGTTAGCATAAAAATAATCGCAACCACAAACAAGCTTGGGATGATAACCTCTAAAATCCAGACAATCTGATCAATCCCGTGGGTCGGAAACTCCAAAGTATGTGCTTTTATGTTCAAGGGATACAGGGCTTGGTAAATCTTCCGTTCGCGGTCAACCCCCATTTTTAAGCCAGAGCTAGCAGTCGGGTCATTTGATACAAATTCATAATTCTTCTCTTCATCTTGCCACTGCAGATAGTAGGCCTCTTTCCAGCGCCCTTCTTTTAATAAAGTCAGAATTTCTGTCTTTCGCGTCAAAAGATTTTTTTGCACGTCTAAATTATTTTTAGCAAACTGGTATTCCTCCGAGCTGGTATCAGACATTTGGGAGAGTTTCTCTTCATTTTCATTGATGACTCTCTCACGGTCTACAAGACGAGTTTCCAACTCTCTCTCCAAGCTGACTGAGTTTGCAGTCTGACTATTTAAATAAAAGGTAACACCGAGTACAGATGCAAATAAAAGTAAGATAATCCAGTTTAAACGACTTTTGAAAACTTTTTTCAATAAAAATAGACTAACATCTTTCATAAACTAAACCTCTTCTATCTGCCCCTGATGAATGGTTACTACTCTATCGCAGATATCAACCAACTCTTCCTTATAGTGGGAACTTAAAAGAACCAGCTGTTCTTGTCTATCGATTTATGCTAGCCTATCAAAAAACTTCTGTCGATAATACTCGTCTAAGCCATTTGTAATCTCATCCATGAGCCAGCATTTGGCCTGACTGAGAAAATACATAGCAATCACCAAGCGTTGCTTCATCCCTAAGGAATACTTGCGGATGGGAAGACTGATATAGTCAGCCATTTCCCAGTAGGCGATTTCATCTCTCAAGTTTAGGTCTGACTTCCAGATGTTTTTTATGAGACGAAGGTAGTCCATCCCACTTAAGTTTCCATCCAGCCATTCAACGCTCTCATAATAAAACAAAGAAGGAGGAACTGCGATGTGTCCACTACTAAGGGGAAGCAACTTGCTCATAGCTCGGAATAGTGTCGTCTTTCCCGAGCCATTGATAGCAAGAAGGCCATAAATCCTACCCTTTTTAAAGGTAAAATCCGCATCTTGCAAGATGACTTGTCGCGTTTTTAAGGTAACATGAGTAAGATTTAACATATCCAGCCCTCCTTTTCTCACTCTTTAAGGATTAATAACCTCCAGTATAGTAGTTTATGACCTCATAACGAGCGTAGTTCCAGCCTCCGCCAACTTTATACTCAGAATAGCTGTAATAACGAGACCATTCCGGAATCCAAGCATACTGATGGTCGTGATAGTTGGTACTATATTCCAAAACCGTATTCCAATCATACTTGTAACTTTTAGTGACTGTCACAGCAGATACACTGGACTGAAGAAGACCAATAGATTATAAACTAACTAATAAAACAACTTTTGCTGATTTTTAATGATTTTATATCCTCAATATTGAATACGTTTTCATTATACCATTTTTATCATTATTATGCAACAAATTTTTAGTTTATTTCACTAATCTACAACATTTATCCTTCCTATCGAACACTTTCGATTTTCCAACTATCCAACCCCTTAAAACGTATAGCTCCTTGCTGGTCAGTTCGATAAACTTTGCTATTGATACCTTCCAGTCGTGTCAATGTTTCCTGATGGGGGAGTTTCATTCGATTGCTCTTTCCAACTGAGATAAGAGTAAGCTCTGGTTTGAGTTTTTCTAGAAAGGCTGGACTTGATGATTTTTTATTGCCATGTTGGCTAGCTTTCAAAACATTTACTTTCAAGTCTGGATAGTGCTTCAGCAAGTCCTTCTCTCCTTTCTCCTCCAAATTTCCCGTGAAGAGAAATTGCTTATCCAAGAGTTTCCCATAAAGAACCAGGGAATCTTCATGACCTCCATCTCCAATTTCCCTTGGAGATAGGACTTCTAACTGACTTCCGAAAATGGGCAAGTACTCCCCTACTGTCATACTACGCACCTTTGTTTGAGTCGCCTGTAGTTCTGCCACAAATTCCTTCTGTTTCAGACTGTCTTTTGATACTAGAATCTCCCCTACATGGAAAGCCTTGGTCACCTCTGACAAATCTCCAACATTCTCCTTGTCCGTGTTAGTCAAAATTAGCTGGTCAATCTTAGCTACTCCTCGACTTTTGAGATAGGGAATCAAGGTTCGCTGGGCATTGCTGGTCGTCATCTTTTCTTGCCATTTTTCGATTTTCTTATAAGATTCTGCCTTACCACCTACATCTATGAGAATGGTTTTCCCAGTTACATCCCGTAGGAAAAGACTTTCTCCTTGCCCCACATCCAGCATGGTGATTTCATTTTCCAGTGGATGCTTGGTCAGGAGAAAGAGCCCTGTAATCAATAAGCACAATACCGTTAGCTTTTTAATGTTTTTCCTCAAATCATAGACCAAAGCCAAAGAAATTAACAATAGGATTAAAAGCCATTCATTGGGTTGTCCAAAGACAAGCGGTCTACTTGCCACCTGCGAGACCAAGCGAATAATGCCCTCCAACCATTCAAAGATAAAGTTCAGCTGAATGACTGGATAGAGAAAGGAAAGGACAAATAAAATAGACAAGAGCGGTAAGAAGGTCAAGTCAAATAGAAAGGAAAAGATAAAGGTCAAAAGGATAGACCAAGGTTGAAATTCCGCAAAATAGAAGGATAGAATGGGCAATATGCCCAAGGAGATGACTAGACTTTCACTAGCAACAGCCTTGAGCCCCTCCCCTTCTTTGCTGGTCATGGTCAGGATAAAAGCATAAGCGCAGGACAAGACTCCTCCTGCTGTAAAGAAAAAGTTTGGCATGACAATAAAGAGGACAAGCACCGTCAAGGCAAAATTATCCAAGCCCTTAACCCCATGTTGAGCCAGTAGCTTTTGCAAGAGACTGCGAATAACCGATGCTGAAAATCCAGTTAGTCCCGCATAGATAAGGGAAAAGGGATAAGTCAGCCATTTCAACTTTTCTTGGGTCAAGCCCAATCGCAAGAGAAGTTTCTTAAATCCATTCATGAAAAAACCTACCTGCATGCCAGATAGGGCAAAGAGGTGGATAATTCCTAGACTGGAATAAAGCTCATTCATCTCCTCAAAGTCGGTGTCCAGATGTCCCAGCAAGAGTCCTGTCATGTAATTGCGCATAGGGTCTGGAAAGTGCGTCTTAATCCAAACCACAGCCTTTCGACGTAAACTGGACAAGTTTTCTCCTATATCCCAACTGCCAATCTTTTGAAGTGACTGGATTGTTTTGATATTGAGAGTCTGGTAAATTCCCTGAGTCTTCAGATAGGCTTGGTAATTAAAGCCACCAAAATTTCTCTGCCCTTCTGGCTCCGAAAGCTTCCCTTCTAGTCCTATCTCATGCAGGTCGGTTAAAGCTTGAAAGGCTTCTTTCTCCTCCTCGGACTGGAGTTTATAATAGACTTGGAAAGCACGACCGTTAGACTTGCCACGAAAGGATAGACTATCACCATTAACCTTAATAGTATCAGGCAAAATCCGTACCCCTTCAACAGAATCCGCCAGATTTTGACTCGCTTGACTCTGTTGCCAATTTTGAAAAACAAACCAAAATCCAAAGATTCCACAAATCACTAGAACTTTGCTAGCAGATTTCCAAGGAAATTGGAAAAAGAGACAGACTAGCAGAAAAACAAAGCCCAACAAAGCAAAATAGGATACTGAGAAAATGGCGTAGTAAAGCCATAGTAACAGAAAACTCAGGTAAATTAGGGGAATAGAGAAATTCTTAATCCACTGTAACATAGTCTTTAAGTTTTTCTATGGTCTTGGCACCAATGCCAGAGACCTTCTTGAGCTCGTCTACTGACTTGAACTTGCCATTTGCCTCACGATGGTCAATAATGTCCTGAGCTCGTTTTCCTCCCAGTCCCTTGACCTGCTTGAGTTCTTCCAGACTGGCCTTGTTGAGATTGACCTTCTTTTCCTTGCTTGTTGAAGAAGCTGTCCCCGAACCAGTCTGTTGACTAACTGCTTCTTCTCCCTTAGTAGGAACGTAAACCAGAGCCTCATCACTAACTTTCTGAGCTAGATTGAGCGACTTGCTGTCTGCTTGCTCTGTCAAGCCACCAGCCTTCTGAACAGCATCATTGACTCGACTACCTACAGGCAAGTCATAAATCCCTGGCGATTTGACAGCACCTTTGACATCTACTGTGATTAGATCTTGTTCAACTGGTTCTTCCTTCTCTTCCTTGTTCACTTCCTTTTCGAATACCAAATCCTTGGAAACAGCTGCAACTTCAGCCTGCAAATTCGTTTCTTTGACAGGTGTTTGTGGAGCTGGCTTTAGCAGGAAAAATCCGCCTACAAGCAAGCCCAGACCAGTACAGATGACGATGATTTTATACTCTTTGATTTTCTCGATAATTGCTTCCATATTTTCTCCTCTCTTAGATTATTCGTAAGAGGAAGAAAAAACAGTCGAAAAATTTCTTTTCAACTGCTTATTTATTTGCAAAATAGTCTTCCTTGGTCAAGACATAATGAACTCTTGTCATGATTCGGCCTTTTTCATGCTGGTCCATACAAGCATATGGTTCTGCATGGGAAAAACGCATGCCTGATTTCTCCATGACCTTTCCTGACGCGGGATTAGCCTTATCGTGAAGGGCAGTCAACTTATTCATCCCTATCTTCTCAAAAGCTAGCTCAATCACAGCACGATTGGCTTCTGTCGTTAATCCTTGATTCCAATACTTTTTATTGATAATGTAGCCAATAGCTGCCTTCTTAAGAACAGAATCAATCTTGTGCAAGTCAATGGTTCCAATAAACTGACCATTGCTTTTTAGTTCTATTCCCCAACGTCCCAAGGGATTAGCCAAATAGAACTGAGCAATGTTATTCTTGGTTTCTTCCAAGCTTTGATTTGTTGGAAAAGTGTAACGTGTATTACCCTTGTCCGAGGCATAGTCAAACATTGCTTCCGCATCATCCAAAGTTACAGGTCTAAGCAATAAACGCTCCGTTTCTATAGACGGATACTGGGCAAGTTTTACAAAAATTGATTCCATACTTTTCCCTCCATTAGAGCTTGATTTTCACTAGTCTAGCATAAAAAAATTTGGATGACAAGTTTTTCTTGATTTTTGAAGCGGTTTCATATACAATGAAACCGTCACATTTTTGATTTATGAACTGGAATGTGACAACCAAAACAAGATCGTCAATTGAAAGGTAGGTTATCTCAATGTTAATCGGAATCCCAAAAGAAATTAAAAATAACGAAAACCGTGTCGCCCTCACACCTGCAGGTGTTCATAGCTTAGTTAGTCGTGGTCATCGTGTCCTTATCGAAACAAATGCTGGTCTCGGTTCTGGCTTTACTGATGCTGACTATCAAAAGCAAGGAGCTGAGATTGTCGCTACTGCTGGTGAAGCTTGGGCAGCAGAGTTGGTTGTGAAAGTAAAAGAACCTTTAAGTTCTGAATACGGTTACTTGCGCGACGATCTTCTTCTCTTCACCTACTTGCACATGGCCGCTGCTCCAGAATTAGCAGATGCTATGTTAGCAGCAAAAACAACAGGAATTGCCTATGAAACTGTTCGTGACAATCAAGGACAACTACCGCTCCTCGTTCCTATGAGTGAGGTTGCAGGTCGTATGGCTGTTTAAATCGGAGCTCACTTCCTTACTAAGCAAGCTGGTGGCTCTGGTGTTCTACTTGGTGGTGTACCAGGTGTTCCAAAAGGAAAAGTAACTATCATCGGTGATGGTGTCGTCGGTACACATGCTGCCCGCATCGCCCTTGGTCTTGGTGCTCAAGTGACTATTTTAGATATTAGTGCCAAGCGTCTCTCAGTTCTAGAAGAAGTCTTTGGAAGTCAAATTCAAACTCTTATGTCTAATTCATTCAACATTGAAGCAAGTGTGAGAGATGCTGATGTGGTGATTGGAGCCATTCTCATCCCTGGTGCAAAAGCACCGGAATTGGTGACAGATGAGATGGTCAAACAAATGCGTCCAGGCTCTGTATCGTTGACGTTGCTGTTGACCAAGGTGGCCTTATCGAAACAGCTGACCGTGTGACAACGCACGATGAACCCGTCTATGAAAAACACGGTGTTCTCCACTATGCCGTTGCCAATATCCCTGGTGCGGTTGCCCGCACTTCAACCATCGCCCTAACCAATGTCACTCTTCCTTATATCGAAGCTTTGGCTGGCAAAGGATTCGCACAAGCAATCTCTGAAGATGAAGGCTTGCGTCAAGGTGTGACTACTTATCAAGGTTACTTGACTAACCTACCAGTTGCTCAAGGACTTAATCGTGACTACACTGATATCAATGATTTAGTATAAATTTTAAAAAGAAAAGGGTGACTTCGCAAGTCCTACCCACTGTGCTTTGTGTCATCAGCTATTACATCGTTGGTTTATTGTACTGTATACTTTGCAACTGGAGACTTTCGTTCCAGACTCAATTGTGCATAAGAAACTCTAAATTGAATAAAGTCAACAGAGTTTCGCCCAACCACTTCGTCTTGTAATGACAATTATATAAACCAAAGGAAGCTGAGCTCTTTAGTCCCAGCTTCTTTTTATATATAAAATTTTACCCGTGCAAAGACAGGGCCTTAGCAGACTTCTTTTTTACTTCGTTCACCCTTGCTTTTTCTTTTTAGGTTTGGGCGTTGGCAGTTGGTTATACATAGCTAAAATCAGGTCTTATAGAAACATCTTATTATCAAGTTCTTCCACTCAAATCATTTCTTTGGCACCTTTGTATGGAAACTCAAAAGAAGATTGGTCAATCTTATCTAAGACTGCTTGCACGGGTTTAACTAAAAGCGATCGTCATAAATGCCGCCAATAATCTTGCCGCGGAAGTAAAGAATATACTCCCCCATCATGGAACGGTAAGTCACATCATCTAATCCTGATAATTGTTCCAAAACAAATTCCAAATAGTTCTTACTTGATGCCATTTCTAATCTTCTAGGCTCTGTTCAGCGATAACAACCGTATAGAGTTCTTGCTTAACCTCGCATCCAATTGATTTAAAGCCCTGCTTTTCCCAAAAATGCTGAGATTGCGGATTTCCCTTAACATAAGCCAAACGTGCCTTTCGAAAGTTCTTAGCAAAATAAGCTAGTGCTTCTGTCACAATATGACTACCAGTCCCTTTCCTCTGATAGGTTTGATCAACCATAAACAAACCAATAAAAACAGTCTCCTCATCAGGATATGCATAGACAAAATCCATAACAGCCACAAGGTCAAATCCATTCCAAAATCCAACAAAAAACTTATCAGCCTTAGCTTTACCTTCAGGTAGACAAAGCATGTCCTCTTTTACAGTTGCAAAATTTGGCTCTGGTGGACAATGCTGAAAATACAGAGGATTACTTTCATATAAAGATAAAATACTTGGAATATCCTTTTCAGTTAGTATCCTACAACTGTAATACTTAGATAGTTGGTCAATCATCTTTTCAAATTCCTACTTTCTTGTGCCCTGTGATTATGACACAGGAAGATGCACTGATCGTCATCAGCCACATAAAGGTTCTTTCCATCGTGCCTAATCGTTGTCTCAAACCTTTGGATAAAACCTTTAGCCTATACAACTGGATTTTCCTCTCTCAAAAGTATATTCTTTTGCAGGCGAACTTCCTCAAAATCAGTCGTGTGCAACTTCAGTAGAATATTCATAGGCTCGGATGATCTGAGCGACAACTGGATGGCGAACCACATCCTTGGCTGAAAAATGAACAAAGTCAATCTGATGGATGTTCTTGAGTTTCTCTTGGGCATCAATCAAACCTGACTTGACATTGCGTGGCAGGTCAATCTGACTGATATCTCCATTGACAATCATCTTAGAATGAAAGCCTAAACGAGTCAAGAACATCTTCATCTGCATGATGGTCGTGTTTTGCGCCTCATCGAGAATGACAAAGGCATCATCCAAGGTCCGACCACGCATATAGGCAAGGGGCGCAATTTCGATAATTTCACGCTCCATGAGACGAGTCGTTTGGTCTTTCCCAAGAATTTGATACAAGGCATCGTAAACAGGACGAAGGTAAGGATCCACCTTCTCCTTAAGATCACCCGGAAGAAATCCAAGACTCTCTCCCGCTTCCACCGCTGGACGAGTTAGGATAATTCGCTTGACTTGCCCACGTTTAAGGGCAGTCACTGCCAAGGTCACTGCAAGGAAGGTCTTCCCTGTACCTGCTGGCCCAATTCCAAAGGTCACATCATGCTGTTTGACACTGTCCACATAAAGCTTTTGCCCTAGGGTTTTGACACGGATAGGTTTCCCAGTATTATCTTTGATAATTTCTTCTTCGTAAAGGGCGACAAACTTGTCAATTTCATCATTTTTGACCATGCTAATCGCAGTGACTACATCTGGCGTACCAACGGTCATCCCACGATTTACCAAGACCATCAAAGCCTGAATAACTTGACGGGCTTCCTCACAGGCAGACTCTTCTCCCAAAACCTGGACAATCTCCGTACGAGCATGAATCACAACATCAAGCTCTTCTTCCATCAAACGAAGATGGCGTTCATTGGAACCAAAAAGATGAAACAGGTCATCTGGATGACTCAGTTGAATGTCTATTGAATGTTCCTTCAAATAAAGAACCTCTCTAATCCTTTTATTTCTTTTTATTATAGCAGAGGGATGGAGAAATTACTAGCCCAAACCCAATGAATAAATGCTAGTGTTCTAGATATTCCTGCCAAATGCTGTCAAAATCTCCTAGGTTAAAAGAGAAACTGGCATGCTCCTCCAAAAAGCGACTGACCTCATCAAAATCATCTGTATGTTTTGGAAAGGCTGACTCTTCAAAAGCGAGGTCTGCCAAAATTGCTTTGGGACTGTTACTTTTAGGATTGCGCTCGGTCATGAGCCAAGTGTAAAATGATTTTCTCATAAGCCTCCCTAAATCAACTCTGTACCAAACTGGTCCTGCTTGATTTTACCAGCCTTCATAAGACCACCTAAAGCTTTCTTGAACTGACCTTTAGAAATGCCAAAGGTTGCCTTGATGTCGTCTGGAGATGACTTGTCATTTAAGGTCATGAAACCGCCATTGCTTTCCAAATAAGTCAAAATCATCTGAGCATCGTTTTCCAACATTTCAAAGGAGCGTGGTTTGAGGGAGAGGTTCAAAGTGCGGTCCACTTCACGGAAACCAATAACGCGCGCATCTAATACTTGCCCCAAACGTGGCTCTGCGTAACGCTCGCTAGGATGAATAAAACCAAGCATATTATTTTCTGGTAGGTAAACAAAAGTTCCTGATAGCTTGAGACGGTAAACAATGGCTGGCCAGTTTTGGTTCTGCATGTTGTTGTAGGCAGGACGAGCAAGACGTTGGAAGTCTTCTTGATAAGCCAAGAGACCCCAGATACGGTCTTTCTTATCCACTTCAAGACGGATGTAGAGTTGGTCGCCCTTCTTAGGCCAGAGTTCCTTGAGCTCAGGGAGAATATCGAGTGACACAACGATTTCCTTGTCAGGAAGGCCTGTATCCACAAAGACACCCAAGTCCTTACGAACCTCTGTGACACGTCCCCAACCAAATTGGTCCTGAGTGGCAGTCACTTCTAAGGTTGTCAGGCGGAGTTTTTGCTTCATATCCGTGTATGCAAAACCTTTGACCGTATCCCCTACTGTATGTTGGCCTTCTTCCTTAGCAAGAGCATAGGTTTGACCATCCTTTTGCACAAAGTAAAAACGGTCGTTTTCATCGATAATCAGTCCAACGATAAAACTTGCAAGATTTGTATTCATATTTCCTTCTTTCGAATAAAACTCAGCCAGCAATGCCAACTGAGTTTTTCTGTTTATTTTTAGACTTCCAAAAGTTCTTTCTCTTTGTTGGCAGTCATATCGTCGATGTGTTTAACAGCATCGTCTGTTACTTTTTGAATATCTTTTTCAAGAGTCTTCAATTCGTCTTCAGTGATTTCTTTTGCTTTTTCTTGTTTCTTAGCTTCGTCCATAGCATCGCGACGGATATTGCGGACAGCCACTTTAGCATTTTCGCCGACCTTCTTCACTTCTTTAGCAAGGTCACGACGAGTTTCTTCTGTAAGAGCTGGGATAACCAAGCGAATCACAGAACCGTCATTAGCCGGTGTGATACCAAGATCAGAAGCGTTCAAGGCACGTTCGATGTCTTTCAATGAAGACTTGTCAAATGGTGTTACCAACAAAACACGCGCTTCTGGAATCGTAATTGAAGCGATTTGGTTAAGAGGAGTTTCGACTCCATAGTATTCTACATGTACACGGTCAAGCAAGCTTGCATTGGCACGACCAGCACGGATACCACCAAATTCACGAGCAAGTGATTGGTGAGACTGGGTCATTCTCTCTTTAGCTTTTTCAATAATTGCGTTAGCCATATTCTTTCTTATTCCTTTTCTTCGATATTATTTGAAACTGTTGTTCCGATATTTTCACCAAATACGACACGTTTGATGTTGCCTGGTTGGTTCATGTTGAAGACAACCAAGTCAATGTCGTTGTCCATTGAGAGGGTTGAAGCTGTTGAGTCCATGATACGAAGACCTTTATTGATAACGTCACGGTGGGTCAATTCTTCAAACTTAACAGCTGTCTTATCTTTCTTAGGATCGGCATTGTACACACCATCGACACCATTTTTAGCCATGAGGATGGCATCTGCTTCGATTTCAGCTGCACGAAGGGCCGCTGTTGTATCTGTCGAGAAGTAAGGTGAACCAATTCCAGCACCAAAGATAACGATACGGCCTTTTTCAAGGTGACGAAGGGCACGTCCACGGACATAAGGCTCTGCCACTTGTTGCATAGCAATAGCTGTTTGTACACGCGTATCAACCCCAACTTGTTGCAATGAATCTGCCATCACAAGAGCATTCATAACAGTCCCAAGCATTCCAGTGTAATCTGCCTGAACACGGTCCATACCTGCTTCTGCTGCAGGTTCTCCACGCCAGAGATTTCCTCCACCAATAACAAGGGCAATTTCGATACCTAAGCTATGAACTTCTTGAATCTCTTTTGCGATTGTTTGAACTGTTTGGATATCAATCCCTACGCCACGTTCACCGGCAAGGGCTTCACCTGATAACTTGATTAAAATACGTTTATACTTGGGATTCGCCATTTTCACTCTCCTTCTTTCATCTTACCTATTTTATCACAATTTCTAAGATTTTTATAGTATCATGAACAATTCTTTCAAAAAAATTAGACAGTCAAAAATTCCTCTAAGTCGGCAAGGGCACGCTCTGCAATTTTTTCATAACGAGCCTTCTTATCACGGATACGCTCGCCTTCCAACTCCTTGATGATCCCAAAATTGACATTCATTGGTTGGAAATGTTTGCTGTCGGCATGGGTAATGTAATGAGCTAAGCTTCCAATCGCTGTCGTCTCGGGGAAAATAACCTCGCTTTCTTCCTTGAAGAGACGAGCTGCGTTAATTCCCGCAACTAAGCCCGAAGCCGCCGACTCAACATAGCCTTCCACCCCCGTCATCTGACCAGCAAAGAAGAGATTTGGTTGTTTCTTGGAACGGTAAGTCTGCTCAAGAAGATTTGGTGAATCCATGTAAGAATTGCGATGCATGACACCATAACGGACAAACTCCGCATTTTCAAGACCCGGAATCATTTGGAAGACACGCTTTTGTTCTCCCCATTTGAGGTGGGTCTGGAAACCAACAATATTGTATAGGCTACCAGCTGCATTATCCTGACGAAGTTGCACAACCGCATAAGGTGTTTTAAATTCTCCATCACGAGGTCCTGTGTAGTCTTCCGGATACTCAAGACCGACTGGCTTCATAGGGCCATAAAGCATAGTTTTAATGCCACGTTTGGCCATAACTTCGATTGGCATACATCCTTCAAAGTACTTTTCTTTTTCAAAAGAATTGAGCGGTGCTTCTTCCGCATTGACCAAGGCTTCATGGAAATCCATAAACTCTTGCTTGGTCATTGGAGCATTGAGATAGGCTGCTTCTCCCTTATCATAACGAGATTTGAGATAGACCTTACTCATATCGATAGTGTTGACATCGATAATAGGCGCTGCTGCATCGTAGAAATAGAAGCCATCGCCATTATTAAGGGCATGAATCTTTTCAGCCAGGGCATCGCTAGTCAAGGGACCAGTCGCCACAACTGTAATAACGTCTGTTGGCAATTCTGTAATTTCATCACGCACCACTTCAATCAAGGGGTGGTTGACCACTTTTTCGGTCACCATTTGAGAGAAACCATCACGATCCACCGCAAGGGCTCCACCGGCAGGAACACGTGTAGCCTCAGCAGATTCCAAGATAACAGAACCCAAGCGACGCATTTCTTCCTTGAGAAGACCAACTGCATTTGTCAAAGCATCCCCACGCAAAGAATTGGAACAAACCAACTCAGCAAAATTGTCTGTTTTATGCTGGGGTGTAGACTTGACACCACGCATTTCATATAGTTTAACTGGAATACCACGCTCTGCGATTTGGTAAGCTGCTTCAGAACCTGCCAAACCAGCACCGATAACATTGATATAAGATTGAGACACGACACTAATACCTCTTTGGGAGTGTGAAGTTAAGATTCACATTGAAAAAGCCAATCAGACTTACAAGCTTTCGAGTTTCTTGGCTCAGGCTGAAAAAGTCCACAGGACTTTTTCACTCCCACAAATCTTTCTATTTTTTCTTCTACTAGTATAACAAAAAAAGGGAAGAAGGCAAACTTCCCTGTTTAGTCATTTTCTTGATGTAAAGAGATAGTGAGTATTCCAGTTAAGAATCAATTATATGCTACTCTATAAAATCTTTTCCACATAACGGATCGATAGGGACTGTTATTCTATCTCTTGCTATAACCGTATTATCTAAAACAGCATAACATTCAACATAGTGATCTCCTTTAAACTGTGAATCTTCGTGATATTTTATTTTACCTGAAAAAATAGCACCACGCTCACAATTTCTTCTAATAGCCTCAGCTTCAATATTTCTTACTTTCCAATAGACTTCCTGCGAAACAAAATATGGTATAGTAGTTCTATGAATGATGAAGCAAGTAAACAACTAACTGATGCACGATTTAAGCGTCTTGTTGGTGTTCAGCGTACCACTTTTGAAGAGATGTTAGCTGTATTAAAAACAGCTTATCAACTTAAACACGCAAAAGGTGGACGAAAACCTAAATTAAGCCTAGAAGACCTTCTTATGGCCACTCTTCACTATGTGCGAGAATATCGAACTTATGAAGAAATTGCGGCTGATTTTGGTATCCACGAAAGCAACTTAATCCGTCGGAGCCAATGGGTTGAAGTAACTCTTGTTCAAAGTGGTGTTACGATTTCAAGAACTCCTCTCAGCTCTGAGGACACGATAATGATTGATGCGACGGAAGTAAAAATCAATCGCCCTAAAAAAACAATTAGCGAATCATTCTGGTAAAAAGAAATTTCACGCTATGAAGGCTCAAGCGATTGTCACAAGTCAAGGAAGAATTATTTCTTTGGATATCACTGTGAACTATTGTCATGATATGAAGTTGTTCAAAATGAGTCGCAGAAATATCGGACAAGCTGGTAAAATCTTGGCTGACAGTGGTTATCAAGGGCTCATGAAGATATATCCTCAAGCACAAACTCCACGTAAATCCAGCAAACTCAAGCCGCTAACAGCTGAAGATAAAGCCTGTAACCATGCGCTATCTAAGGAGAGAAGCAAGGTTGAGAACATCTTTGCCAAAGTAAAAACGTTTAAAATGATTTCAACAACCTATCGAAATCATCGTAAACGCTTCGGATTACGAATGAATTTGATTGCTGGCATTATCAATCATGAACTAGGATTCTAGTTTTGCAGGAAGTCTAATGTAATTCTCAAGCTGTGAGTTCATTATGATTTGTAAATCCGATATATCTTCAGCAGCTAAAAACACATTTTGAAATGTTCCAAGTCCGTTTTCACCAAAACTATATTCTCTCTTACTATACTTACTCTTATTATTCTCTATATAGTTAGAGTCAAGGTTCTTAACCTCTTGAAGTTCATTTTCTTTACTTCTGAGGTTAAAATCTTTTACTTCTGAAGTTAAGTTTTTTGACTTCTGTAAGTCATTTTCTTTTACCTGAAATATACTCATAAAGTCTTTAACATAAATGATGTTCGGCTTACCAAGTCCAAGCCTTACTCTTTCGATCAGTCCTATTCCTTTTTTTACATCAAGCTCATCTAATGTTTTTATGGCAGTTGGCTTTGAGATATTTCTTCTTTTCATAATTTCTTCGACAGTAAAATAGATAAATACTCTGCCTTCCTTGTCTATCCAGTTATTCTTAAATGACATTCCTGTCTGTTTAAGAAGTATGGAATAAAGGATAATTGCTTCTGCTGATAAGCCCCGAAATTCTTCTCTATCAACTAATATCTCCGGTACTTTTAAGAAGTTAAATCTTTCCGCTTCTCTGTTATAAAAATATTCAAAGTCCATGCAAGATCACCTCCCTTCTTAAAAATTTGCAAAGAAAAGACGATAGTTTTTTCTTCTATCGACTTTGGTAACCATTTTTATGAAATTTTTTAAAGTTAAAAATATAATTTATAATACTATCTTCTTCCATTTTCTGATTTTAGTTCTGAAAGTTCCAAAAGGTGCAACCGTATTTACATGAATAAACTTATACACTTCCCAAGTCGCTGTTTTAGTCGCTTCATCAGCCCACTTTCTCATATGCGGTTCAAATAATTCTTCCTCACTCAACGAATCAATCATTGCAGAGATAGAATGAATATTTTCATTTAATTTTGCTTTCAACTCTTGCAGAGATAAATGAGCGTAGGTATCCGTGAACCACTGATATAATTCACCAAGTTGATTCCATTTAAATTTATCCGATGGTGTTTTTACTTGAAGCCCCTTTCTTTCATCTTCTTCCCATTTAAGAACCAAGTTGGTCCAGCCAACCTGATAAGCAAGGTTTTCTGCTGGAGTTCTATCAACTTCATCAACTCTCTTATCTTTTAAATTTTCTGGAATATTATCAAATTCTGAAATATATTTCTCAAATGTTTTCTCTATCTCAGCTTTTAGTTCTTCTTTATTTTCGTATGTTCGCAAAAAATCACCTTCTTTTTGATTTATCAATCCTTTGATTTAAAATGACCTTATTTTTCTATTTATACCTTCTAAGAACGCTATAACTGCTGCTCCAACCATCGGTATTCCGTATGGGCTTAATAAAAAACTTAATACCAAAGCTTCTATACCAAGTGATACATCTTTATATTATCATCACTAATTAAGTTAAACAGAAACAGACAGAATTATTACATCCTGTCTCCCTTTATTGTTTTTCTTCCCAGTCGTGGTAGGCAGCGTAGAGCTGACTTTTATTCCACTGGTAAATCTTAGCGACTTCCTTGATAGCTTGGTTTTTCTTCACACCTTGCTGGATGCGGGTTTGAATTTCTACGAACAAGTCTTCCTCGTCCTTTTCCTCCACACCCTGACTGGCACCCTCAACAATCAGAAGACATTCGCCCTTGAGTGGCGTTTCAGCAATGCTTTCTAATAACTCAGAGATAGTACCTCTTTGGTATTCTTCATAGATTTTGGTCAATTCCCTGACCAAGACAACGGAGCGGTCACCGTAGACTTCTAACATATTTTCCAACGTGTCTGCTACACGACGAGGTGATTCATAAAAAATCTGTGTTTCAGGATAATCTTTTTTCAAGCCAAAAAATTGCTTCTGCTGACCTGATTTTCTCGGTAAAAAACCGTAAAAGATATGTGGCTGTGGCGCTAAACCACTGGCAATCAAGGCAGAAATTCCTGCAGAGGCACCTGGAACTGTCACAACTGCAATTTCTTCCTCAATAGCTGCCTTAACTAAATCATGACCAGGGTCTGAAATGCTAGGCAAACCGGCATCAGAGACCTGAGCAATACTTTGCCCTGCTTTCAAGAAACCAATCAAATCAGGAATTTTTTCCTTGGCATTGTGCTCATGAAAACTGATCTGCTTGGTGGAAATGTCAAAATGCTTGAGCAAAAGACCTGTATTGCGCGTATCCTCAGCAGCAATCCAGTCCACTTCTTTCAAGGTCTGGATAGCACGAAAAGTCATATCATCTAGATTGCCAATCGGCGTTGCCACTAGATACAGCTTGCCATAGGGAGACTGCCCCTTAAAACTTTTTTGAATTTGCATGCCTACTCCCTGTATAACAACTCATCACAGAACATACATTCTTCGTCCTGCTCTCGACGTTGTCCATAAAAATCATTACATACGTGAAATCCATCACGGTAAATGCGACGGACACTTTCACGAACATGCTTGGCCTTGACAGGAGCATCTGCTTCCACCTCACCCAAGCGTTCTCGCAACTTAGAATTTTCCAAACGAAGAGCTGTATTTTCCTCTACCAGGCTCTTGAGATTTTTCTTGATGGCTTCCACATCGGCCAAGGTTACCAATAACTGTTGGGAAAAATCATCCAGCGCGTCAAATAATTCTTTTTTGTCCATAAAACAGCCCTTTCCTTTCTTTATCATTCATTTTTGAGTTTATATTTCTTTCAAGACCAGATATTCCATGGCATTTTGAAAGCTGACATTAGCTTGCCACATTTTTCTAGCTTCTAGTAAATCTTGTAGAATCACTCTTACTCTTACCTGCAAGAGGTCCTGCCCACAGAGAACTTCAAGAATCCGTAAAACCTGATCCTGTTTTTCCTTATCATCTGCCAAGTTGGCTAATTTGGCAACCTGTAGATAACTTTCTTTTTTCTTAGCTACTAACCAAGTCAGCAGGCGTTCACTTTCATCGACCAAGGTCCAAAAACTTGCCTGATTAGCCAACTTTTCTGCTTCAGCTCGCGATTGACTAAACTTAGCTAAAAGAGTCGCTTTTTTCTTAACAAGTCCCATTTGTTCTAAGAGTAAGATAAGTTTTTCTTCTTGCTTTTTAAAGTGGAAGATCTGAGTCCGACTTCGGATTGTCGGTAACATCTTTTCCTCATCGCTAGTCAAGAAGAAAATATAAACTTCACTCTGGGGTTCTTCGATGACCTTGAGCAGAGAATTGGCTGCGTTGGGATGCATTTTATCCGCTTGCTCGATGATAAAGACCTGTTGCTGGCTTTCAATCCCTGCTTGAGAAAACTGTCCCACCAATTCCCGAATGCGTTCTGTCTTGATGACCTGATTGACTGGCTTAATCAAGGTGACATCTGGAAACTCTCCCTGTTCAATCAGCTTGCAACTTCGGCATTTCTCACATGGTAAGACGCCAACTTTATCCGTACAAAAGAGGCTCTTAGCTAAAAATTGCGCCATTTCCAAGCTTTCAAAGAAACCTGAAAAGAGATAGGCGTGATTGAGCTGGTCTTGTTCTAAGATACGGACAAAACGGTCAAACTGAGCTGGTTGCCAAGCCTTTAGTTGATCTTGTTTCATTTGGCCAAGCCCATTCCGTCAAATAAGACAGCCTTGGTAGTTTCCACAACTTGCTCCAAAGGGAGACTAGCATCAATCTTGACAATGCGATTTCCCTCTTTATCCAGAAGAGAAAGGTAGCCTTGACGAACTTTTTTATGCAAGTCCAACCCTTCCAAATCCAAACGATTAACCTCGCGGTCACTATTAGCAGCAATACGAGCCAGCCCTTCTTCCACCTCGATATCAAAATAGAGGGTCAAATCGGGTTTAAGGCCATCTGTCGCAAACTGGTTAAGCCAATCAATGGCGTCAATATCCAAGCCACGACCAAATCCCTGATAGGCAACAGAACTATCGATGAAGCGGTCCATAATGACCAACTTGCCAGCTTCAAGTGCTGGAAGAACTTTTTCCACCAAGTGCTGTCTGCGACTGGCGATATAGAGCAAAAGCTCTGTCTTCGCATCCATCTGAGTATGACTTGGGTCCAAAATTACTTCCCGAATCTTCTCCCCAATCAAGACTCCGCCGGGTTCACGGGTCGTCAGCACCTCTACCCCTTTTACCTCTAAAATTGGTAGCAGAGCCTCTAAAACGCTGGTCTTTCCTGCTCCCTCAGGTCCCTCAAGAGAGACTAAAAATCCTTTTGACATGTCTAACTCATTTCTTTTTTACTACTTCTATTCTATCAAAAAAATAGGGGTTTGTGACAATCTTTTTGTCTTCTCATTTCATACTCAATGAAAATCAAAGAGCAAACTAGGAAGCTAGCCGCAGGCTGTACTTGAGTACGGCAAGGTGAAGCTGACGCAGTTTGAATTTGATTTTCGAAGAGTATCAACCACCATAAAAGAGGCAGATAAAACTACCTCTTATTTACCTAGTTCTTGTGTTCGTTTGTAGGCTTGATGAACTGCATCCATGACTGTTCCTCGGAAAGCATGCGCTTCTAGGCTTGCTACACCAGCGATAGTCGAACCGCCTGGGCTACAGACTTGGTCTTTCAATACTCCAGGATGTTGCTGACTTTCAAGGACCAATTGCCCAGCTCCTACCACAGTTTGTGCTGCCATTTTCAATGCTATTTCTCGTGGTAATCCTGTCTGAACACCTGCATCTGCCAAGGCCTCGATAAAAAGATAGACAAAGGCTGGTCCACAACCTGCAAGACCTGTCGCTGCATCGATTAAACTTTCTCCTAGTTCAACCAAGAGACCAGCCTTGGCTAAAAGCTGATAAAAGAGCTCACTGTCCTCAGCCCTGCAATTAGGAGACAAGGCATAACTAATCACTCCTTGGCCGATAGAAGCAGGAGTATTAGGCATCATGCGAATAATTCGGTGTTGACTTGGCAGAAGACTAGCCAGTTTTTCCAAGGTCAATCCAGCTGCCATCGAAATCAAAAGAAGACTCTCTCGTTTTTCAAGAATGGTCTGATATTGAGAAAGTAAGTCTGAGAACTGGGCTGGCTTAACACCTAGAAAAATCACATCTGCTTCTGCGAATATTTCTTCATTGCTAGAAGCCTGACCACCGAAGTCTGCAATAAAAGCATCTACTTTGGCTTGGCTACGATTGGCAAGAAGAATGTCTTCACACGTATTGGCCTGCAAAACAGACTTGGCCAAGCTAGCACCCATATTCCCCAAACCGATAAATCCAATCTTCATCTCTTACTCCCTTATCTGTCCATCACCAGTGACCACATACTTGTAGCTAGTCAATTCCTTCAAGCCCATGGGACCACGCGCGTGCAATTTCTGAGTAGAAATCCCCATTTCACAACCAAGACCAAATTGTCCTCCATCTGTGAAACGAGTTGAGGCATTAACATACACCGCTGCAGAGTCCACTTGATCTGTAAAGTATGCTGCAGCTTCAGCATTTTCCGTCACAATGGCATCCGAATGATGGGTACTGTGGGATTCAATATGCGCAACCGCTTCTTCTAAACTGCTCACAACCTTAACAGCTAGAATATAGTCTAAAAACTCGGTATCAAAGTCTTGTGCTTGAGCAGCTTGACCTGAAACAAACTGGCTTGCTTTGCTATCTAGGCGGAATTGAATTGGTTCCAACCCAGCTTCTTTTCGATCTGCAACCAACACTTGCTCCAAGCGAGGAAGGAAGCTTACTGCCTTGTTTTCATGAACCAGCAGAACCTCCATGGCATTACAAACAGAAGGACGACTGGTTTTAGCATTGTTGATGATAGACAGCGCCTTGTCTTCGTCTGCATCCTTATCCACATAGACATGGACAATCCCAGTCCCTGTCTCGATAACAGGTACAATCGCATTCTCAACCACTGCATTGATCAAGCCAGCTCCTCCACGAGGAATGAGAAGGTCTAGATAGCCCTTGGCCTTCATCATAGCATAACTACTTTCACGGCTAGTATCCTCCACCAGTTGAATCACATTTGGATGAATAGTAGTCGTCTCCAAGCCCTTCTTCAAGGCTGTGACAATGGCATGGGTTGTTTGATAGGCATCCTTACCACTACGAAGAACAACCGCATTTCCACTCTTAAGAGTCAAAGCAGCCGCATCAGACGTCACATTTGGACGGCTTTCATAGATAATACCGATGACACCCATAGCTACACGTTTTTTTGTGATAACCAAACCATTTTCAAGCTGACTTGTTTCTAAAACTTCACCGATTGGATCTGGTAAGGCAACCACTTCACGAATTCCTCTTGCCATCGCTTCTATACGATCTGCATCCAAATAAAGACGATCCAACATCACATCTGAGATTTTCCCCTTAGCCGCTGCCATATCGAGGGCATTAGCCGCTAAAATTTCCTCAGTAGCAGCCACTAAGTGATCAGCCATGGCTAGCAAGGCTTGGTTTTTCACTTCTTCACTAGCTGTGTTAATCGATTTTTTAACAGCCTGTACCTGTTCAAATTGTTCTTGTCTACTCACCATAGTTTACCTCTAAAATTCTGTAAAAAGTAGTTGGATTTCAGGAGTAATGGAAATCCAGTCGTCACGGTAAATCAAGACACCCTTGGCTTTTTGAGAACGCAACATATCCTCCAAAGCAGATGCTCCAAATTGCACGCGTCCTTTTCCAAGTGATTTTCCACTTTCCTTGTCAAATACTGTCACGATATCACCGTAAGAAAAGGCTCCTTCTGCTTCAACGATACCAGATAAGAGAAGACTCTTTCCATGTTGAGAGAGAGCTTCCGCAGCCCCTTTATCAACCCAAATAGAACCTTGACTCTGAGCATAGAAGGCAAGCCATTGTTTCTGGGTACGAAGCCCCTTCTCTTGAGCAACAAAGTAAGAACCATCCTCGGTCTCCTCTGCCGCCTCAATCATGGAATCTGATTTCAAGGATGAGCAGATATAAACAGGAACTCCTGATTCCGTCGCGATAGTTGCAGCCTTGATTTTGGTTAACATACCCCCAGTTCCGTTTGACGAACCTGCTCCACCAGCCATATCAATAATCTCACGATTGATGGTCTCGATTCTCTCCAAGCGTTTGGCTCTTGGATCTGAATTAGGATTTCCAGTATAGAGACCGTCCACATCTGTCAAGAAAACTAAAAGGTCTGCTTGGACCATCGCCGCTACTTGAGCACTTAGAGTGTCATTGTCCCCAACCTTGAGCTCATCAATAACGACACTATCATTCTCATTGATGATAGGAATTGCCCCACGGTTGAGCAAAACCGACAAAGCCTGATGGGCATTTTTATAACGACGCTTATCCACAAAGTCATCTTGGGTCAGCAAGATTTGTGCAGAAACGATTTGACGCAAGAGAAGATTGGTCGTATATTCTTCCAACAAAAGTCCCTGCCCTACCGCTGCTGAAGCCTGTTTATCAGCAATTTTAGTCGGACGCTTTTTAAATCCTAAGGCTCCAAAACCAGCCGCAATGGCACCTGAAGACACCAAAATCAACTCATGACCAGCCTCGTGCAGCATAGCCAACTGCTGGGTAATATCCTTTACCTTACTACGTGATAAACTTCCATCCTCATTTGTCAGAGAAGAAGTACCCACCTTAAAGACAATCCGTTTGTATTTCATAGTCTCACTCCGATTATTCATATTTATCCATTATAACATGAATAACAGGAAATAGAAAAGAGTTGATAGGAAAAAGAAGGCCCTAAAACCTTCTTTTCTACTACTGTTCTGATTCCGATTTGTTTACACTCGTTTCAGAGCTTTGTGAAGTTGAGGATGTCAAATCTTGACTAGTTGAAGAATTTGTAACACTTTCATGTTGACTCGTTTCTTTATTTTCAAGATCCTTTTTCACTACTTCTTTGGATTCTTTTATTTCTGAATGACTTGTAGTTTTAATTGTAGCAGATTTCTCGATCGGAACATCCACTAACCAGGCACCACTTGAATCCACAGTATAGCCTTCTGGTGTCTTACCATTCACAAGTAATTGACCATTTTCTTTCAAGAAGTACCATTTATCCTTGTCTTTAATCCAACCTATAGCTCGTGAACCATCTGTCTTGTAGAAATACCAATCATTTGCCTTTTTAAGCCAGCCTTGCTTCATAGCTCCTGATTCTTCTAGATAGTAATGATGTCCAGCAACTTCTATCTCACCTGTCTTCATGATACCAGTAGAATCCATATAGTACCAGGCTTCTTTATCTTTTACCCAGCCCGTTTTCATTTCCCCTGATGGAGCAAAGTAATACCATTGCCCCTTATATTGAAGCCAACCTGTCTTCATAGAGCCATCAACATCCAAATAATACCACTGCTCTTTATCTTGAATCCAACCAATTTCCATCTGGTTTTCTTTGTTAAAATAATACCAGATTCCAGCGATTTTCTTCCAATTTTTAGCAGCAACACCAGAGTCTGTCAAATAGAACCAATGATTGTTCCATTTTTTCCATTGATTCTGTAATAAGATACCCGTTTGGTTAAAGTAATACCATTCACCCTTAATTTCATTCCAACCGACAGCATATTCTCCTGTAGAATCAGGCGCTTGATACCACCAGTTTCCATATGAACTCTTATGCCAACCAGCTTGAAAACTTGGAATAGGCTTGTAGGATGTTGAAATATTGACAAAACCGTCTTTTCGAATATCAAAAACTGTCGCATCATAGTCTTTGCTGGCTGCGTTGATTCTCTCAATTCCTCGTTCTTTGAGCCAATTAACATACTCACTATCAACACCATTTTTCCAAGGTAGACTATCCGAAGTTTGAACAATCAAACTCGGACTCAAATTTTTAATGAAATCCTTGGTATTTGATTTATTGGTATCATGGTGATGATTAAACTTCATCAAATCAACTTTTCCAATGAGAGGACCATACTTGTCTTCTGCTCCATGAACATTATCTAAATCGCCCCCAAGGTAAATTTTCTTGCCATTGACTTTCACCACGCTAATCAAGGAATTGGAATTGTCATCCCAAATTTTCTTTAATTCACCCGATGAATCAGTTTCATTTTCATAATTATAGAGCTCAATATCCATATCCCCAAACTGAAAATGAGCATCCCCTTGTGTGATATTTTGAATAACTGAAACACCTTTTTCTGCAGCAGTCTGTAAAACCTTATAATAGCCATACAGATTATCCCATAGACGTTCAGAATTAGTAATACGACTATCACTATATTTCTTAAGATAGACTCGGTCAACTGGATAGGTAGACAGTAATTCATCAACATTTCCAATATGATCACTGTGGGTATGGGTCACCAAAATAAAATCAAGTTTTTGGACACCCAATTCCTTCAAATGACGAAAGACACGGTCTGTCAGAACATGCTTATAAGACGTTTCAATTCCTTCTCTCCATGGATAGCGAGAATCACTTCCATCTGGGAAATCATAATCTTCTCCTGTATCCACCATGGCAAAATGTCCATTGCTTTCAAGAATAATCGCATCACTGCCACCTTCTTGAACATTGATAAAGTGGATTTTATTTCCTGAACTTTCTTGAGCCTGAACATTCCCATACCATGACAAACCTAAAAAAGCGCCTACAAGTGCTAAACTAGTTAATTTCTTTTTCATTCTTACTTTCTCAATCTCTCCAAGGTTTCCTTAAAAATCTCTGGGATATCTGCTTTAAATTCCAAGGTCTTACCTGTTCTCGGATGAGTAAAACCTAAAGTCTTGGCATGAAGAAATTGTCCATGTCCTTTCAAAGTCTTTCGAGGACCATAGACCTCATCACCAGCGACTGGATGGCCGATATAAGCCATGTGGACACGGATTTGATGAGTGCGCCCTGTCTCCAGTTGCAACTCTACTAAGCTATAATCGCCAAAGCGTTCCAAGACGTGAAAACGCGTCACTGCAGGCTTCCCTTTAGCAGTTACAGCCTGTTTCTTACGGTCTTTTTCACTCCGGCCAATCGGCGCTTCAATTACACCACGATCATTAGGCAGATTTCCATGAACAATCGCCCAATATTTGCGGAGAGACTTTTTATCCTTGAGTTCTTGGGCAAGTGCTAGATGCGCATCATCGTTTTTAGCAATCATGAGAAGACCTGACGTATCCTTATCAATACGGTGAACAATCCCTGGACGCAGAACCCCATTGATACCCGACAAGTCCTTAATATGATACATGAGGGCATTTACTAGGGTTCCACTGGTATGACCAGCACTCGGGTGCACAACCATTCCCTGAGGTTTGTTAACGACAGCCACATCCTCATCTTGGTAGACTATTTCTAGCGGAAGATCCTCAGCCACATACTCTAATACCTCTGGTTCTGGCACATGGTAAGTGACGACATCACCCTCTTGGACTGTGTATTTAGCTTTCTTGACTTGACCATTGACCAAGACCTGGCCTGATTTAATTTGTTCATTCGCGAGACTACGTGATAATTCTGACAAATCTGACAAAGCCTTATCCAAACGCAGACCACCAGTTTCAATTTTAATTTCCATTTATTTCCTCTTTTAGCATTGCAATCAATAAAATAATCACTCCAACCGTCAGATAGCTATCTGCCACATTGAAAATTGCAAAGTTGATAAAGTCAAGGTGGAACATATCCACAACAAAGCCCTGACTGACCCTGTCAATAAAGTTTCCAAGACCACCCGCGATTATTAGAGTCAAACCCAAGACCATCCAGAATGAGTCCTCCATGTGTTTATGTAAATACCAAATGGCACCTATCACGACAACCAGAGTAATGACAGCGAATAACAGCTGCTGATCTTGTAAGATAGAAAAGGCTGCACCTCGATTTTGCAGGTAGGTCAAGCTAACGAAATTGGGAATCCAGGAGCGCACTTCACCCAGTGGAATCTGCTGGACGATATAGGATTTGACCAACTGATCCAGCCCAATTAAAAGCAGTACAATGACTGCCACTATTGCTCTTTTTTTCATGATTTCCTCTTTTGATCAAAATATTCTTGCATGACTTCTACGAAGAGAGTCCCAGCTTGACTAAGCTCCACTTCTTCACGTTTAACATAGACCATGCGGTTATCTAGGTTATCCTTGAGACGAATAACTGTAATGCCATTAACACTGTCACTATCTAAAAATCCAGAACCTGTCGCATAGGCGTCCGTCCGCTCCAAAATACCATTCAAGGTGGCACGGTCTGTCACATTAAACATCTGTGAGCTAGCGCTGGTATCGACAAAGTTCTCTGAATAATAAAGGTACTCGTCTTTCTCTTGAGTGAAACGAACCGTTGGTAAATCCGCTAAATCCTCCATGACTAATTCCTCTTTCTGAGCTAAAGGATGACCCTCACAGAGATAAATATGGGTATGGAAAGGAATCAATTCGATGACCTCCAGACCTAACTTTTCAACCCGTTGCATAATCCCCTTTTTATTTTGATTGTTGAGGTAGATAATCCCAATCTCACTATGCCCTTGCGCCACTTCATCTAATATTTGAACAGTAGTTGATTCAAAAATACGGAAGTTCTTATAGTCAGGATAGCGCTCTGAAAAGGCCGTAATAGTTGGTGGTAAGAAGTCATAGTGCTGGCTAGCAACGGAAAATTCATCTTTTTCTTCTTCAGGATTGGCATACTGATTTTGAAAAATATCAAATCCTTTAACCAATTCTTGCGCTTTTTCATAAAATTCCATCCCACGACGGGTCAAGAAAGTCCCTGAGCTGGTCCGACGGAAAATCTTAAAGCCCAACTCTTTTTCCAAATCACGAACAGAAATAGACAGACTCGGCTGACTAACATACATCTTTTCAGCAGCTTCACGAAAAGTACCACTATTGGCAATAGCCACAACATAGCGTAATTGTTGAATGTTCATCTTCTACCCCCAACTTCTTTATCTTTTCATTATACCATATTTTAGAAGTTTTCCAAAAAGGAAAAAAGAACATCCTATTCTTCTTAACTATCTTCACTATCTGCCTTTCTCACGCCAATCTTATTTTCAAAATCAATTCAAAAAAATAAGTGGCTACACACCACTTCAGTATCGGAAAGAAAAACGTTGACTATTTGTGAAAAAAGAAAATGCCGGAAAATTCCGACATTTTTTTAGTAAGCTAACTTCCTGAAAATAGGAGTAACCAAACATCCCAGAAGGCAGTGATATTGATGAGAATATGAACTAGTATTGGATAGTAGAGATTTTTAGTCATGCGATACAATAGAGCTAAAATAAGACCTCCACTAGCATAAATGAAAAAAGCAAGAGGAGTTAAAGCAAAATTGATATGAATATAACCGAAAATAATAGCAGAAAGCAAAACATCTCCGTACCAAGGCGAGTTTTTGAAAAAGGTTGTCATAAGCACACCGCGATAAATCAATTCCTCAGCAATAGGGGCGATGAAGCAAACGATGAGCAAGAAATAAGGGAACTCCTGTCGTCCCATCATTTCTATCGTTTCATTCAAAGAAATTTGATTTGAAGGCGGGGATATGAAATACGAAAAGAGAAAGTCAGACATATACGAAATGATGTAGCCCAGTAAAAGGTAGATAAAGTACCTCAACTGCCACTTGAAATGAAAAATCTTCTTTCCTGCAAAAACTAGTAGATAGATGACTGCTGACAAAAGAACACCACTTTCCAGCAAAAGCAGAATCTGAAAAAATTCACGACTTGCTGGTAGATAGGGCTTTGCGAGGTGATTGAAAACTCTCCAAAACCAAGTTGATTTGTAAAAAATTAAGGACAATGCTAGTAAAATTTGAATAGCCCGTTTTTTCATATTAAATTCTCTGCTTTCTCCCCTTGTTTCTTCATATTACTAATAAATTTTACTTAAAATCTCGCAGCACTTCCTTTGCAAAGATGATTGCCTCCTCCAATATATCCTAAATCATAGGTGCCTCTGGGACAAAATCCATGAACCGGCAGAGTTAATACTGGTTCTATTTCCCAATCGTACCTACCATTAGGATTTTTACCATATGGATCTGCTCCACCTTGTATCAGCTCTAATTCTTCATTTGTTAGATTTATATTTTTTGTCATTAAAATCATGATATATTTCCTCCATTATTCTTCAGATTAGTTGAGTAATCTGATACTCATACCTACTTACAAAAAAAACTATTATATTAAGTTGGTTTTTTAATTTGTCTAGTTGCAACATTGACAAACATAGTATAGCATATCTTTGCCAAATATCCTCTTCAAATCATGAATTGTCATCAAAACATCTTAAACTATAAAATCAATTAGTCTCAAACTTTCTATCAATTTCTTCTCCAAAATATGCTATAATAATACCAAAAGATAAAGAAGGAAGACCTATGATTAAACTACTAGCCTTGGATATGGATGGAACCCTCCTCAATAAAGCCAAGGAAATCCCACAGGCTCACATCGCTGCTATTCACCAAGCCATTGAAAAAGGTGTCAAACTGGTCCTCTGTACGGGTCGCCCCCTTTTCGGTGTCCTCCCCTACTACAAAAAACTGGGACTCGACCTCCAGAATGAGTATGTGATTGTTAACAACGGTTGTTCAACTCACCAGACTAGCGACTGGGGCTTGGTTGACTGGCAAGAACTTAGTCCAGCTGACATCGAATACCTCTATGACCTTGCTGAAAAGAGTGATGTTCAGTTGACACTTTTTGACGAGTCACATTATTTTGTTCTCGGTGGAAAGCCCAATCAAGTTATTGAAAATGATGCTAAACTAGTATTTTCAGACCTGACTGAAATTTCTCTTGAGGAAGCGACTAGTGGAAAGTTCCGGATGTTCCAAGGTATGTTTTTAGGAACAAAAGAACAAACAGACGATTTTGAGCAGCGTTTTGCTGAAGAGCTTTGCCAACGATTCAGTGGAGTTCGTTCGCAGCCTGTCATTTATGAAGCAATGCCACTTGGAACGACAAAGGCTACTGCTCTTTCACGACTAGCTGAGATTTTGAAGATTGATTCCTCAGAGATTATGGCCATGGGCGATGCTAATAACGATATCGAAATGCTCCAGTTTGCAGGGCTTGGGATTGCAATGGGAAATGCCAGCGATTATGTCAAATCTCTTGCGGATGCCGTTACCTCAAGCAACGAAGAAGACGGCGTTGCGCGTGCTATTGAGAAATATATTCTATAAAAAAGAAAAGCAAATAGACAGAAGTTACTGCTATTTGCTTTTTTGCTAATATTTTAAAATACGGACTAATCAATAGACAAGAATAGCGAATCATAAAAATCGATTTACTAGATGCCATAGTATCTTATAGTTGCTAATAAGAAGTTAGTCTAGCAGAATGAATCTCTCATTTCTCCCACACTAATCTGTAATTTGTCTATACATTTCTGGTCTTCTATCTCGAAACAAGCCCCAGTTTAGGCGTTCACTTGCTCCCTTGTCTAGGTCATAAGTAGCTAACAGAACAGCTTCTTCTTGTCTTTCAGCTCGTTCTAGAATAGCTCCTGTTTCATCCGTCATAAAGGAGGAACCGTAGAAGTCAAGACTGGAACTCTGTCCGCCATTTTCCTCACTAGGAGTAACCTCCTCTAAACCATAACGATTGGCTGCGATGACTGGAACAATATTCGCTGCTGCGTGCCCTTGCATAGTACGTTGCCAGTGACCACAACTATCTGTACCCAAAATTGGCTCTGAACCGATAGCTGTAGGATAAAAGAGCAATTCAGCACCATTCAATGCAAGACAGCGCGCTGTTTCAGGGAACCATTGATCCCAACAGATACCGATACCAATCTTAGCATAGCGAGTATTCCAGACCTTGAAACCAGTGTTACCAGGCGTGAAATAGAATTTTTCTTGATAATAATGGTCATCTGGTATGTGGGTCTTTCGATAAACGCCCAGCACTTCCCCATCTGCATCAATGACGGCAATAGAGTTATACAAGACATTACCATCTTTTTCATAGAAACTGATTGGTAAAACAACTTGTAGTTCCTTAGCAATCACCTTAAAATGCTGAATGGCAGTATTTTCCGCTACAGATTGGGCATACTGGTAGTAGTCATACTGACGTTCCTGACAGAAATAGGGATGTTCAAACAACTCGGGCAAGAGAATAATTTGGGCTCCTTGCTCAGCAGCCTGACGTACTAAACGCTCTGCGGTTTGGATATTTGTTGCCACATCCTTAGCGCATTGCATCTGAATGGTTGCAACTCTTACATTTCTCATCTTTTTCTCCTATTCTGGAATTTGTTGGGTGATACAGTGGATATTGCCACCACCTAAGAGAATATCTCTGGCTGGTATTCCGACAACTTTACGGTCTGGGAAACACTTGCTGAGGATATCTAAGGCCACTTGGTCGTTTACATCCTCAAACTGTGGAACCAAGACAGCCTTGTTGGCGATATAAAAGTTTACGTAGGAAGCTGCTAGTCGTTCACCTGCGTATCGCTCTTCTTCTCCTTCTTCATAGATGTAGCCTGGCAAATCTTCTTCTGTCACAACTTGTCGAACTGCAGGGATAGGCAATTTATGAATGGTGAAGTGACAACCTTTTGCATCTGTTTCCTGTTCTAAGAATTCGAGATCTGCTTTTGACATGGCATACTGGGGATCATTTTCGTCATCTGTCCAAGCCAAAACAAGCTCAGCAGGACCAACAAAGGCAGCAACATTATCGACGTGTTCATTGGTTTCATCCTGATAAATACCATAAGGAAGCCAAATAACTTTTTCAGCACCAAGACTTTCTAATAATGTGTTTTCAATCTCCTCTTTAGTCAAGTTAGGATTGCGACCAGGACTAAGCAAGCAACTTTCAGTTACGAGAATAGTTCCTTGACCATCGCTATGGATTGCGCCTCCTTCCAGTACAAAAGGTTTAGCATCATAGACAGGCCTTTCCAAGGCCTCAGCAAAACGACTGGCTACTTGGTCATCCTCTTCATAATCTTGATAAAGACCATCATAGGTACCTCCCCAAGCATTGAAGGCCCAATCCACGGCTAATTTCTTACCTTTATCATTGACGAGAATGGTTGGGCCAGTATCACGCGCCCAGGCATCATTGGTGGGAATGTCTAAATAAACAACCTTGTGTCCAAGATAGGATTGGGCTTCAGATAGATAGGCCTGCTCCACCAAAAGATAGACTCTTTCCCCTTCTGCTATGGTCTCGATGATCTGAGTAAATGCTCTTTTAGCAGCCTTTCCTTGAAAAGGCCATGATCCTGGTCGAGTCGGCCATATCATGAGGGTACCATGATGGGGTTCGTACTCTGCTGGCATGTGATAGCCTAATTTTTTTGGACTGTCCATCATGATAATCTCCCTTTAAAGTCTTGATAGCCAAAAGCTTTGAGTAAGCTACAGTCTCCCTGTTCGTCCATGAGATAGAGACTTGGTAATCCAATACCATTAAAGGTATTATTTTTGACAAAAGAATAAATGGCCATGTCTTGAAAATAAAGTCTGTCTCCGATTTGGACTGGATTTTCAAAACTATAATCACCAATCACATCGCCCGTCAGACAGGTATTAGAAGAAAGTCTGTAGGTATGGGCTTTTTCCTGTGCCTCAAAGCCATTTCTCAAAGGTGGACGATAGGGCATCTCAAGTACATCAGGCATATGGCAGGTCGCAGAGGCGTCTAAAACCAAGATTTCCATACCGTTTTCTACAATATCTAATACCTCAGTTGCTAAATAACCCGCATTAAGCGCAATGGCTTCACCAGGCTCGATATAGATTTCAAGATTGTAAGTTTTTCGGATACGCTTGATTTCTGAAATCAGCAAATCCACATCGTAACCTTCTCTTGTAATATGATGACCACCACCCATATTGAGCCATTTTACCTCATGTAAGTAGGGACCAAACTGTTCTTCTACTTCTTTCAAAGTTGTTTGTAAATCATCTGCTCCCTGCTCGCAAAGGGTATGAAAATGAAGTCCGTCAACCAAATCTAGCAAATCACTCGGAATCTTGTCTATAGTAACTCCAAAGCGAGAACCAGGTGCACAAGGGTCATAGAGCGCGTGATCTCCTTGAGTTGAACACTGAGGGTTGAGGCGCAAACCAACACTGACACCAGCCTCTCGACAACGCGAACCATGCTTACGCAACTGTCTCTCTGAGTTAAAGACGATATGGTCTGTTATCCCAAGCAATTCCTCCATGTCCTCATCCTTGAAAGCTGGTGCAAAAACATGGACTTCACCAGGAAATTCTTCCCTTGCCAATTTGGCCTCATAGAGTCCACTAGCTGTCGTACCTGATAGATACTGGCTAATCAAGGGATAAGTTTTGTAGAGGGAATATGCCTTCTGGGCAAGCAAGACCTTGCAACCGACCTCTTCTTGTACATATTGTAGAATGCGGCAATTAGCTTCTAACTTGGCCAAGTCAATAACATAGGCTGGTGTTGGTACTTGTTCTAACTTCATTAGTCCACCATTTGTGGATTTTCAACCACAACCCATGGCAAACCATACTCATTCAAAGCTTCCATGAATGGATCTGGATCTAACTCCTCAAGGTTATACACTCCAGCTTGTTTCCAAGTTCCGTTCATGACTAATTTTGTCCCAATCATGGCTGGAACGCCTGTCGTGTATGAAATTGCTTGTGACCCGACTTCTGCATAGCACTCTTGATGGTCGCAAACATTGTAGATGTAGATAGTCTTTTCAACGCCATCTTTGACACCTGTAAAGATACATCCAATATTGGTTTTTCCGACTGTACGTGGGCCAAGGCTAGCAGGATCTGGAAGCAAGGCTTTCAAAAATTGAATTGGAACAATTTCTTGGCCGTTAAAGTTAATGGTATCCGTACGAAGGAGTCCAACATTTTCAAGACATTTCATGTGCGTCAAGTAAGATTGACCAAAAGTCATAAAGAAACGAATGCGTTTGACACCTGGAATGTTCTTGGCCAATGATTCGATTTCTTCATGGTGAAGGAGATACATATCTTTTTGTCCAACTTGAGGGAAATCATACTCACGCTTGATAGACATAGCTTCGACTTCGACCCATTTCCCATCTTCCCAGTAAGAACCTGGCGCAGAAACCTCACGGAGATTAATTTCTGGATTAAAGTTGGTTGCAAATGGATAACCGTGGTCACCGCCATTACAGTCTAAAATGTCGATATAATGGATTTCATCAAAATAGTGTTTGAGGGCATAAGCTGAAAAGACACTAGTTACACCTGGGTCAAAACCAGAACCAAGAAGAGCAGTCAAGCCTGCTTCTTTGAATTTCTCTTGATAAGCCCACTGCCATGAGTAGTCAAAGTAGGCTGTAAAACCAAGTTCCTTACAACGTTTTTCGTAGATAGCACGCCACTCAGGGTCTTCTGTGTCTTCTGCTTCGTAGTTTGCTGTATCGATATAGTGAACACCTGTTGCCAAACAAGCATCCATAATGGTTAAATCTTGATAAGGCAGAGCTACATTCAAAACAGCTTCTGGTTTGTAGCTTTCAATCAGGGCAATCACTTCTTCAACCTTGTCAGCATCAAGTGCTGCAGTTTCAATTTTAGTACTTGTTTTGCCTTCTAGCTTCGCTTTCAAGTCATCGCATTTTGACTTGGTACGGCTAGCAATCATAATCTCTGTAAATGTTTCGCTATCTTGACAAATCTTTGAAATAGCAACTTGGGCAACGCCCCCACAACCAATAACTAGTAAACGACTCATTTTTTTCCTTCCTCTTCTTCTAAAATGTCCTCAACATACTTGGGCAACATAAAGGATCCCACGTGTAAGTTTGCAGTGTAGTATTCTGTGAAAAGCTGGCGTTTTTTCCAACCTTCCTTGTCAAAATCTTTGACAGGGTGGTATTTTTTCGATGCAAATCCAAACAACCAATAGCCAGCTGGGCTAGTTGGAATATGGGCCTGATAAACCCGACTGATTGGAAAGGCTTGATTGACCTTGCGGTGCATGCTTCGGCAGGCCGACTCATCCTCGTCAAAGAAGGGACTCCCATGCTGGTAAATCATGATGCCGTCTTCCTTCAGAGCTCGATAACTATTGCCGTAGAATTCCTTGGTAAAGAGTCCTTCTGTATGGCCAAATGGATCTGTCGCATCGTTGATGATAATATCGTAATCATCTTCGCAGTTTCGCAAAAAGCGTAGCCCATTTTGGTAGTAAATGGTAACACGAGGATCATCTAGCCCTGCAGCAAAGTCTGGGAAATACTCACGACAGACCTCGACCAACATCTCATCCGGTTCCACGATATCGATTTGTTCCAGTTCAGGATAGAGTGTTAATACTTGGGCAACACCGCCGTCACCACCCCCAATAACCAATACTTTCTTTGGATTTGGGTGGACAGCCATGGGAACGTGAACGGTCATTTCATTGTAGACGAAATCATCCGCATCTGAGAACAAGACATGGCCATTTAAAATCAGTATTTTCCCAAAAGCTGGCGTAGCCAAGACTTCGATATCCTGCCATTCACTTTTTCCAGCGTAAAGTTGCTTGGCTGTTCTCAGAGACAATTTGACATCTGGAGTATGAACTTCAGAAAACCATAAATCCATCTATTTCTCCTTATATTATATTTAGCGCAGTTAGCTACTGCCAAAGCCCAAGTGGTATACTTGGAATAAGCCACTGTGGATTAGTTCATTTCCTCCAATCGCTTGACGATTTCCGAAAGGGTCTAACAACAGCTTTTTGTTTCAATTGGTAATGAGTTTGATAACGCATAGACGTTTTATCTCGTCTATGGTAACAAGGCAAAAAGTTCGTGGATAACCAAGTAGACTTGAAATACTATATCTGGAGGTACTCCCATGCTTTATGTGGGCATTGATGTCGCTAAAAATAAACACGATGTTACAGCCTTGAATGTTCCAGGAAAAACTGTTCTTAAACCACTCACTTTTTCAAATAATAAAGCTGGTTTTGAACTCTTAGATCTGTCTCTTCGACAACTCAACCAAGACTGTCTCATCGCTCTTGAAAATACCGGACATTATGCCTTTAATCTACTGAACTTCCTGCATGAACAAGGATATAAAGTTTACACCTACAATCCTTTGCTCATCAAGGAATTTGCCAAATCATTATCACTTCGCAAGACTAAAACGGATAAGAAAGACGCTCATGGCATCGCTCTTAAACTTCTTTCTGACCCCAATCGTGAACAATTTCAACACGATAATCGGCAAGTAGAACTAAAAATACTGGCTAGACATATTCATCGTCTCAAGAAAAAACAGTCTGATTGGAAAGTACAATACACTCGTTGTCTTGATATCATCTTTCCTGAGTTGGATAAAATCGTTGGAAAGCATTCAGAATATACCTACCAACTCTTGACACGCTACCCTAATCCTCAGAAAAGGATTGAGGCAGGATTTGATAAGCTGATAGAAATTAAGCGATTGACCGCTTCTAATTCAAGGGCTTTTTGCCGTGCTCTAAAATCATCGCCAAATCATCAAATTGAAATAAGAAATAGTTTAGATAAAACTATTGACTTTTCTTATAGTTTGTCTTTCTCTTAATAACGTTGATATGATTGACCTCTGGATCTTCCGTCCCTTGGAGGGAGCAACCACGTTCCTTGGCGAATTGGATATAGTCTACAATTTCTCGTGTAATGCGTTCACCAGGAGCCAAGATAGGAATCCCTGGAGGATAGCACATGACAAATTCTCCACAGACCTGTCCAACAGACTCATCTAAGGTCAAACTTTTTCTCTCTGAATAGAAGGCTTCTTGTGGAGACAGCACCAACTCGGGCTGAATATATTCTCCAGCTATTAAGTCCTTCCCATCTCGTGAATAGAGTCTCTTAATATCAGCCAGAGCACCAACCAAGCGCTCGATGTCTTGGATGCGGTCGCCGATGGAAATATAGGCCAAGATATTGCCGATATCACCAAACTCGATCTGAATGTCGTATTCGTCTCGCAAGAGGTCATAAACCTCGATACCTGTTAAGCCTATTCCCTGAGTGTAAACTGACAACTTGGTTACATCAAAATCACAGACCGACACACCATCTATTAACTCTTTTGAGTAAGCATAGTAACCGCCAATGGCATTGATTTCATGACGAGCGTACTCGGATAGCTCAATGACTTCCTCAAACGACTCTTTACCACGAAGGGCCAAGTTGCGACGTGAAATATCCAAACTAGCCATCAATAAGTAAGAGGCAGATGTAGACTGGGTCAGGTTTATAATCTGACGAACGTACTCGGGATTCATCTGCTCCCCGATTAAAAGAAGCGAACTTTGTGTCAAACTCCCACCAGACTTATGCATGGAAACTGCTGCCATATCAGCTCCTGCATCCATAGCAGAAATTGGAAGTTTACCAGTGAAATGCAAATGCGCTCCATGGGCTTCATCTACTAAAACCATCATGCCAGCTTCATGAGCCATTTCTGTCAACCCCTTTAGGTCTGAACAGATGCCGTAGTAAGTAGGATTGTTGATTAGGATAGCCTTAGCATCTGGATGGTCCTTTATGGCCTGTGCTACTCGGTCATTTTCAAGACCTAAAGCGATACCAATCTTAGGATCTACACTCATCTCGATATAGATGGGAATGGCACCACATAGAACCAACGCATTGATAGCAGATTTATGGACATTTCGTGGCAGAATAATCTTATCTCCTGCCTTGCAGGTTGCCAGAATCATAGTCTGCACCGATGAAGTTGTTCCACCAATCATTAGAAAGGCATGGCTAGCTCCAAAAGCATCTGCAGCCAGCTCCTCTGCATCACGAATAATCGAAATAGGATGGCCTAAATTATCCAAGGGTTTCATCGAATTGACATCAATGCCTACACATTTTTCTCCTAAGAGTTCGACAAGTTCTGGATTTCCCCGTCCACGCTTGTGACCTGGAACATCAAAGGGAACAATCCTTTTCTTGCGTAACTTCACCAAGGCCTCATAAATTGGGGCTTGGTTTTGATCTAACTCTTTCAAAACATACTCCTTTCAATATTTTTAGGACCTTATGAAAACTAAGGAACTAAAGGTTGACTCATGAAAAAAGAGCAGGTTTTCACCTGCTCTGCAATCTTCTGACGTGTTTATTTTGGTTTCTGTTGAGTATGTCTGTTCCCGATGTTTCCTAACTCTCTAGTAGCAAATATTACGTACTTTATTGATCGTTTCACAAGATGACGTGTGCTTTCACCACACTAAAAATTTATGAATTAGGACAAGTGTCCTAACATCAACTTATAAAAGTAGGCTTTTAACCCTATCAATAATGTGGCTTTTCAACCACGCTTCGGCATTCAACCCTGCCTGTCCGTAGGCATTTTTTACTCGGGTTTATATTTGCTAGAAAACATCATCTCATTTTCTAAGCTTTATTACTATATCATGTTTTTAAGAACTTGTAAAGTATTTTTTGATAAAAAACAAAAATATAGTAGATTGAAACTAGAATAGTACACCTCTGCTTCTAAAACATTGTTAGAAATAGATTTTACTGTCCTGATCGATTTGTTCTGTTCTTGTTTCATTTTACTATATGTTCGTAAATGAAAGTTCTATAATGAAGTTAGCCACCCAGCCCTCCTAAAAATTAGATGGTTCAACTAGCCGATAGCTCTTGTAGGCATAAGAAAACACCTCTGTGTTATACTTGTTGTTCAACCACAAACACAAGAAAGGCACAGAGATGCAAGACAATTATACTACAAAAGCCAAACATTTGACAATCGATAGCCGTCGCTTAATCGAAAGATGGAAAAAAGAAGGGAAATCAAATAGAGAAATTGCCTCTCTACTTGGAAAAGCTCCTCAAACTATCCACACTGAAATCAAGCGTGGGACAGTCCGAAAATGTCTTGGAAAAGGGCGCTTCAAAGAGGTTTATTCTGCCGACTATGCTCAACAGTCTTATGAAAATAATCGCAAGCACTCGGTCAAGAGATCAAGCGTGACCAAGGAACTAAAGGAAAAGATTCTCCACTATCATAACCAAAAATTTTCGCTTGATAAGAAACAGGCTAGCACCAACTTTAAACCTGCTGGTCAATCCATCGAACAGCGGCCTGAAGCTATCAATCTTCGCTTGGAGAATGGGCATTATGAGATTGATACGGTTCTACTTACGAGAGCGAAAAACTACTGCTTGCTTGTCTTGACGGATCGCTTGCTTGTCTTGACGAATCGAAAGAGTAGACATCAGATCATCCGATTGATTCCAAATAAAAGTGCTGAGGTGGTCAATCAGGCTCTAAAACTCATCTTAAAACAACACAAGATTCTTTCCATCACGGCAGATAATGGAACGGAATTCAATCGCTTGTCTAATGTATTTTCTGAGGAGCACATTTATTATGCACATCCCTATGCCTCTTGGGAAAGGGGAACTAATGAGAATCACAACAGGCTCATTCGTAGATGGTTACCTAAGGGAACCAAGAAAATGACTCCCAAAGAAGTCGCATTCATCGAAAAGTGGATTAACAACTATCCTAAAAAATGCTTGAACTACAAGTCACCCAGAGAAGACTTCTGGATGGCTAACTTGAACTTGAAATTTAGCGTCAGAAACAAATCACGAAATTGATTCAAATTTTGCAGGTCGTTTAAACATCCTGCGTGCGGGTGTTCTTGATGCTAACGATGGAATTATTTCCATTGCTGGTGTGGTTATCGGAGTTGCCAGTGCCACAACCAATATCTGGATTATCTTTTTATCAGGTTTTGCGGCTATCTTAGCTGGTGCCTTTTCAATGGCTGGTGGAGAATATGTATCCATTTCAACTCCAAAAGATACCGAGGAAGCTGCCGTTTCGCGAGAAAAACTCTTGCTAGACCAAGATAGGGAACTAGCCAAAAAATCCCTCTATGCTGCTTATATCCAAAATGGAGAATTCAAAACTTCTGCCCAACTCTTGACCAATAAGATCTTTCTTAAAAATCCACTCAAGGCTCTGGTAGAGGAAAAATATGGGATTGAGTATGAAGAATTTACCAATCCTTGGCACGCTGCCATTTCTAGCTTCGTTGCCTTTTTCCTTAGAAGTTTGCCTCCAATGCTGTCAGTGACCATTTTTCCAAGTGATTACCGCATCCCTGCTACCGTCCTTATTGTCGGTGTGGCCCTTCTTCTCACTGGTTACACAAGTGCTAGACTTGGAAAAGCCCCAACCAAAACAGCTATGATTCGGAACCTTGCTATTGGTCTCTTGACCATGGGAGTTACCTTCCTGCTCGAACAACTTTTCAGCATTTAGAATACAAGAAATACCTCGATTTTGAAGTCGAGGTATCTTTTTTACATTTGCACAATCTTGCGATAACTTCTTGAAGTAATCATGAAAATCAGCACATAGGCGATGAGGAAGATAGCGCAGATAGACAAGGTCACAATCAACATCATAGTCGTATCCAGTACACCAATCACTTTTAAAATCAGACTAAGCATATGGTAGGCAAAGGCGAGATGTAGGAAGGCAAAGAGCAAAGGAAGGAAGAATACAGTTAAAACCTGTTTGTTGATGGTTTGCTTGATTTGCTTTTGATCTAAACCGACTTTCTGCAAGATAATAAAGCGCTCACGGTCTTCATATCCTTCAGAAATTTGTTTGTAGTAGATGACCAGAACGGTTCCGACCATAAAGATAATGGATAAGAAAATACCGATAAAGAAGACACCACCAAAGAGGGCACTCATCTGAGCACTAGCATCTGCTAGAGTGCTACCATACACATAGTTACCTTCAGTGTTTAATTGAGCATTAAACTTTTGTAAGTATTTTTCATACTCCTCAGCGACCTTGAGTTGTTCTGCTTCACTGGCATTTACATTCATACCACCGTAAAACTGATTATAGATAGCCGAATCTGGGAATTGATCCAAAAAGGCTTGTAAATCAGGTACAACAAGGTAATTGTAATCAGCAGTCAAAATATTAAACTGATTTGGAACATGGTTGACAATAAAATCTTTAGTAAATTCTTCTTTTACAGAAAATTGATGATCATTTAGAGTTAGAGCTTTCTGTTCTTTAACTCCCTCATTCTTTGCAAAGAGTCCGACCTCATTTCCTGATAGAGACAGTTTTTGACCAGTCATATTTTCATAATCTTTTTGGTCAAATACCATGAAAACTGTTTTTGGTTGGACACGGTTTTGTCCTTTTTCAAAAATAGTTAACTTGGTTCCTTCTTGATTCGCAACAGCAAAGTAAGTGTAACGAAATACTTCTTTTTCTTTAATCTTATAACCTTTGTCACTTGCAAACTGGCTCAAGAGTTTGTCCAAGTCTTCTTTTTCAACATTTTGCCCTGAAACCCCAAAATCATGAGGATTTAGAACTTTTTTAAAGCTTTCTGAGGAATTGAAAATGCTTGTCGCTGCTGACATGGTTACCAAAACCATTGTTGACAAGATAGCGATGGTGGCTAGTCCAACTGCATTTTTCTTCATACGGAAAATCAAGTTAGAAACAGATATGAGATTATTTGGTTGGTAATAGTATTTCTTGTTTTTCTTCAAGATTTGAAGAAAAACGGTAATCCCTGCATTGAACAAAAGATAAGTACCAAAGATAACCAGTAAAACAGCTATGAAGAAGGTTGTTAAGGCTGTAAGAGGATCTTTTACCGTAAGGGCAAGATAATATCCAATCCCTAAACTTATGGAACCAAGAATCGTTTGGAGAGGAAGGAAGCGACCTTTTTTCTCTCCGCTAGCTTTCTCACGTGAGAGCTGGAGGGCATTCATACGGGCGATTCGAAGGGCATTCAGGAACATGAGGCCTAGGAAAATCAAACCGAAGACAAGAAGTACTGTAATGACAACTTTCATCTGGAAGGTAGCGACCAGTTCCACCTTCAATTTCATCAGTTTGAGTAGGAAAGCGAAAATCAACTTGTCAAACAAGGCTCCAATACCGATTCCTGCTCCAACAGTTAGAATCCCAAATAGCACTAACTCCTTAAAGGTCATACTGATTAGATGGCGCTTCTCCAAGCCTAACATGCCATATATACCCAGTTCCTTGGAACGGTTTTTCATGACAAAACTATTGGCATAGAGGACGATAATGGCTGACGCAAGGGTAACGACAAACATACCAAATCCAAGTGTTGCTTGAATGGTGGTTCCTCCACGAATTTCCGCAATCTTGGGATTGAAGGTTAGGGAGTAAAAGAGATAGGTGATGGTGACTGCCAAGAGAACAGCCAGTGCAAAGGGATAGTAGAGTTTGCGGTTTTTAATCAAGTTCGATACCGCTAACTTATTGGTTAATCGAAACATACTAATTCACCTCGCTTGCCATGACAGTCAAGGTATCAGAGATTTCTTGGAACATCTGACGCTCTGTCTTCTCTCCACGGTAGATTTGGTTGTAAAGAATGCCGTCTTTGATAAAGAGAACACGCTTGGCCCTGCTAGCAGCTGCTGTTGAGTGGGTTACCATGAGGATGGTTTGCCCACGCTCATTGATTTCATTAAAGACATCAAGTAAGGCTGCAGATGACTTGGAATCAAGGGCTCCTGTTGGCTCGTCCGCAAGGAGAATTTCAGGTTCTGTGATGATGGCGCGGGCTACTGCTACACGCTGTTTCTGACCACCAGAAATCTCGTAAGGGTACTTCTCTTGCAATTGGTTGATACCCAGATTTTCAGCTGTCATCACCAATTTCTTCATCATCTCCGTTATAGGTCTTCTTGACAAGACAAGCGGAAGCAAGATATTGTCCTTAACAGACAGAGTATCTAGCAAGTTAAAGTCTTGGAAGACAAATCCTAGCTTTTCACGCCGGAAACTAGAAGCCTGTGAATTTTTAATAGTTGCTGTATCAGTTCCGTTTAGGTAAACCTGCCCACGACTTGGTTTATCCAGCATAGCTAGGATATTGAGCAGAGTGGATTTACCAGAACCAGACTCACCCATGATAGCAACGTAGTCACCCTTTTCTACGGTGAAGTGAATATCCTTGAGGGCCTCTACTTGGTTGCCCTGAAAACGAGTTTTATAAATTTTTTGAACGTGTTTTACATCTAAAAGTGTCATGAGAATCTCCTTTCTTAATATCCCATCAAATGAAATGTAGCTTGCATCATAGTGCATCCCAGCTGAATGCGCTCAATTTCTTTGTGACTTGGTTTTCTAGTTTTTTTATGTAAGATTTGTTTCATGATGTTACTCCTTTGTTCTTTATGAGTCTAGTTTACATCAAAAAAAGACCGCTTGCCATAACCTAACCTTACAAAAGAGACTTTAATCTTACATTTTTGTAAGATTGGGTGAAATATAAGCAAAATTACTTAGAAAATGATTTGATTTCCTATTTTTAAAGTTGTAAAATATAAGTATGAAAAGGCTTACTTTAAAAAGGAGGAAGCGGGAACTAACATTTTAGTAAGGTTACCTAGATAACATACCATTCAATTTAACACTTGCAAGTCGTTCAACCTATAAGGAAAGAAGGTGCGCTTTAATGAAACACAAAGAACATATACTCATCGGATTTCTCTATCTGCTCTCTCCATTCATCGGTCAGCTCTTAGTTGAACACACACACTTTATCGGTACAGAATTTACCGGCACTGCTTATGTTATTTGCTGGTTATCAGTTGTTATCAGCATCCACCATTTTTCCAAAAATGTATTGTCTCAGCAGCAAAAATAGATTAAAAAACTGCGTTTAAATTACTGCTTTTATAGTAAAATGAAATAAGAACAGGACAAATCGATCAGGATAGTCAAATCGATTTCTAACAATTTTTTAGAAGTAGAGGTGTCCTATTCTAGTTTCAATCCACTATAGTTTGTGGATGAAGCTGACGAAATATTATTAATACTATTCAAAAATCAAAGTGCAAACTATGTTAACTTCACATTGCCGACTAAATTACAGCCTGCGGCTGGCTTCCTAGTTTGCACTTTGATTTTTATTGAGTATAAAACCCCAATTATTCACCCCAAATCTAAAAACCATCCAGAATCCTTGCCTTAGCT
>ERZ1023389.16-NODE-16-length-80344-cov-81.265005_pt1 | contig 80344 bp, 83 predicted proteins | sample MGYA00380502_ERZ1023389 | MGnify/ENA primary metagenome ERZ1023389 (study PRJEB33173, sample SAMEA4830382) | metagenome | study: EMG produced TPA metagenomics assembly of the PRJEB25223 data set... | reverse complement strand
AACATCACTATCAGCTCTATCAACTCTTGCTGTTTCACTTTCAGAATAAGGAACCAGAGAAATTTTTCGGACTTATTGAGGACAATCTTAAGCAGGTTCATCCTCTTTTTCAGACTGTCTTTAAAACCTTTCTAAAGGACAAAGAGAAAATCGTCAACGCCCTTCAACTACCCTATTCAAACGCCAAATTGGAAGCGACCAATAATCTCATCAAACTTATCAAGCGCAATGCCTTTGGTTTTCGGAACTTTGAAAACTTCAAAAAACGGATTTTTATCGCTCTGAATATCAAAAAAGAAAGGACAAAATTTGTCCTTTCTCGAGCTTAGCTTTTTTTCAACCCACTACAGTTGACAAAGAGCCAATAAAATTCCTTTAAAAACAATCACGGACAGGGTTGGTCATCCCGACTCTGAAGTCACTACTTCCATCTACACCCACGTCACAAAGAACATGAAAGATGAAGCAATCAATGTACTGGATAAAGTTATGAAAAAGATTTTTTAAAAAGTTTTGTCCCTTTTTTGCCCTCTAAATACAAAAATAGCCCTTCGGATAAAATCCGAGGGGCTAGAAACGTTGTTAAATCAACGGCCGAACTTTTGAATTTCATGGTTCGGGATAAAATAGTTCACTGAACTATTTTATTTTTTAAGGTTATCATAATATCAAATAGTTCAATTAAATACGCTAAATTACTAATATACTTTTTACCTTTTTCATTCTAAAATGTAAAGTACAAACAATTACAATATACTAGAGGGGGAGTAAAAAAGGTATTAAATCGATGAGTTCAGCAGGCAAGAAAATAGCACCTTTACGGGTGCTATTTTTTAATTAACGCCACGTTAACTTTTGATTGATGAATTTTATTGTTTGGCACTTCTTTCATTTCACGGTAAACATCGATGAAATTCTTTCCAACATTATTTTTGGAGTTAACTGCATTTATTTTTGTATTAATAACTTTTTTAGTATCGAAAGAATGGTTTAAGAAATCCATAACTAACTCTCCTTTCTCATCCTGTAATCAAGATTTTTATCAATGTCAAAATAGTATTTTCTATCAATCCAAATTGGTCCTTCTCCTTTAGAAATAGCAAGTACATCTACCGGACCTCCTACTGTTTCAAGAGTGTTGACAATTTTTCTCTTAAATGAAGTTAATTCAATAAATGTTTTAGCTGTACTCGCCATTTCATTAAGTGGTTGCATTCCAATAAGGTCTATTATAGGATTTATATAATATTTTTGCTGTATAGATGATATATTTTCAAATATATTCTCAATTTCATCACCCAATCCATTTTTCTCCATAACTGATGATACTTGCTCTGCGATATATACATTTAAGTTAGGATCTATACCATTCATAATCGTCTCAACCATCTCTGACTGTGCAAAAGGGATTATATGACAAGTTTTATGATGATTTATCACACTTTCATTAATAACTTTCCAAATTAATCGTTTAGAAAAAATTCCATATAATTCAATTTGTCTTATAGATGGAAATATCTCGTCTGTACCATAACCTGCTATAACTAATCCAGTTATGTTTGTTGAGTCATATCCAATGAAAATCGCTTTATATAAAGATTTAGCAATAACTTCAACCTCATCATCAGTATGAGGAAAGGATTTAAAAACATCGTCTACAATGCTTTTTATTAACTCTAACTCAGCTTCAAAAAATTCAAAATTACTTTCAGCTTCTACTTTTGAAATTTCTAAACTAAAATTAGTTATAGCACTTAATAAAATTTTATTAAAATCATCTAGAGTGATGGTTTCACCATTAGAAACTCTTAAATCAGCTGTTTCTTGCGCTTCATAGGCAATGCTGTCCAAAATACTTCTTGTACTTCTGACAATATAATTTCTTAATAAATCCTCAACTTGTAGATGTTTAAAGGAAATTAAAAATTCTATTAGCTTTTCAACGTATTGGGCAGTATTATCTAATAAATCTGTGCCAATAGCCTGCTTAAACTCATTTAAAATTACCTCCCACGGAATTTCCATAAACGAAGCGTTCCCATATATCATGATCCCCACGGAATGTTCTTTTGATAAAGTGAATAATTTTCGGGCGCTATTAAAAACTTTTGAATTTTTCCCGTCTGATAAGGTTACAGCGCTATCAGAAGCCAATACAACACCATTTTTATTTAATATTCCAATTTCTGCTGTCAAAATACCACCTAAACTTTCTAAACCTGCTCATGCTCTAATGGTACAACAGCTAAGGTCTTACCAAGACTTGCCAACACTTTTAATACTGTATCAAGTTGTGGGCTTGTCTTTCCTGTTTCCATTCTAGCGATAACTGGCTGACTAACACCGCTCATCTCCTCTAGTTTCTTCTGACTAATACCCTTTTCATTTCTAGCCTCGATAAGCTCACTCATGATAGCCACGCGCATATCACTTTCCAAAATTTCCTCTTTGCTGAATAATTCAGCTCTTACATCTTTCCAGTTACTACCAATAGCATTATTTTTCATTGTCTAAACCTCTTTCTTTTAAATCTGCAAGTTCACGTTTAGCTTGCTCAATCTCTCTTTTGGGTGTTTTCTGTGTCCTTTTCATAAAATGATGCAGTAAAACAAAACTACCATCCATCCAAGCAACAAATAAAATTCTATCTCTAAGTGGTCTCAGCTCCCAAATTTCAGCATCTAAATGCTTAATATATGGTTCGCCTGCGCGTGTTCCATGTTGGCTTAACAACTCAATATAATCATTAATTTTATTAAGCTTAATTCTGCTATCTTTCCCTTTTTTACTGGTAAGCTCTCGCATATAATCAAAAACAGGCTCATTGCCGTTTTTATCCTTGTAAAAATAGATATTATGCACTATTAACACCTCTTCCTAATAACAATTATAACCTAAAAGTTATTGTTTGTAAATACTTTTAGGTTATTAAAATAAAAAGCACCTAGTTTCCTAGATGCTAGCACAATGACACGGATTCGCACCGTGGCTACCTCTATCAAGGTGTACTCCTTCTATACTATCCCTTGTGCTTTAGAATATTATACCACACAATCAACTAGATACCTACCATCTCATGATATACCCCCATTTTGGGCAAGGGTACAACGCTAAAATACAAATCAGAATAGATATTAAACCACTTATTTAACTTATCATAAGCTGGTGATTGACTGATAAATAATATCCGCTGACAAGCTCCGATAACATTCATGTGATTGTACACATAAACCTCTTTTACAGCCTCTAAAATGTCAGCCTCACTTGTTTGTACCCTAATATCTGTTATCTGCTTGATAGTTGCGTATTTTTGATAAGCTAGCATATCTTGATTTTTAGCAGCATCAAACATTTTACGCTCAAGGACACTATACTTAGGTTGTTCTTTATCTCGCATGAAATACCACTTGAGCCATAAAATCTTTTCTCGGTGTATTACAGAAATACGCTCAATTTTCTTCTTTGTCATTGCTACCTCCTAAATCATCAATTTAACAATTCTAACCACTCACTTTTAGAAATAGTTGCATAGATCTTGTTCGATGTATGATACAAAGGTTCTAAATCTTTTTCCACCCTAATATAGTTCATCTTATCCTCATGAGTAGGAAAGTATAGTATTTCCGTTTCATCCTCGTTTAGGATACGATTGCACCAATCATCAATAATAACTGGCACTTCCCACTCACGCCATTTTTTAAGGTTTTCTAAAAGTTCATTATCACTAAATAGCTCGCCATCTATTTGGAAAAATTCCCCTAAGTCATTGTTTCCCTCAACAATAATAAACTCTGGCATATTTCTATTACTTAATAACTCCTTGAGTTCTTGTAACTCTTTGATTTCCTTTAGATACTTCCTCAATTCTTCAATCTGCCTTACTACTCCAAAAATTTCATGGGTCTTATAAGATTGTTCAAGTATAGCCTTTGCTGCTTGAGTTCTTATAAACGGGTTGACCTTACTGTCCATCATAATATCATTGAGTACAGAAACAGCGTTAGATGATGCTAAATAAAGCATTTGAGTTGTTTTATCCATCATCTCATCTTGCTTTATCCTCAATGTCTTTTTAACCGCTGCAACTTTTAGATACTTATGACCTGTTGCGCGTGATACCCCTGCTTTTTGACATGCTTTGTCTATCGTTGGCTCGGTAAGCATGGCATCTATGAATTTAATTTGCTTGGACGTAAGGTTATCATTTTCATTTCCTGCCATCTATTACCTCCTCATTATCAAAATAAAGGGTTGCCTGCCCCTCTATTTGTTTAAATACTCATCCAAACGACGGTCAAGCTCAGGGGCATCTGAATTTACTACCATTTCAGTTGTTACAGCTTGGATTTTATCGCCGTTGATAAGCAAACTGTAATGACAATATGAAAGTTGCCACTTAAAGAATAAGATTAGACTTTCTAGCGCCTGCTCTGCATTGAATAATTCCAAGTTGATGGTGATTTCTGGATATGGTTCAGCAATTGACAAAAGTTTTTTAATAGCAAGAGGTTTGTTCTTGTATTTTTCAAAATAACCTAGCAATTCATCCTTTGTCATCTTCATGCTAGCTAACAAGGTCAGCTCTGCCACGTCATCAGCTGTTACGCTGAGTTCTTTTTCTTTTAATGCCTCTAGCTCTAGCTCATGCTGTTTTTCAATTTCTGCATGAATTTTATTATAGGTGTCCCTAGAATAAGTGTCCCCCTCTAACTTATAAGCCTCTAACTGGTCTTTAGCGTATTTTTCGCCTATCATACCATTTTGTAACTGTTTATGTAATTCCTCTTGTTTAGCAATGTAGCCAGTCATGTACCCATGCTTTTTCTTGCCAAAAGCCTTAATATCATCCTTGATTGTTGTAAATGTCATGTTATCCTCCTTACGACACAATAAAAGAGGTATGACAAAAGAGCGTTAAACTCAATTATCATACCTCTGGTTTTTCCAGTCAGTATTTATTAACATTGTTCTCCAGTGGTCACTTCCTTATAAACTAACTGCCCATCTTGAGCTTTTAGCTTAATGCTACCATGATCTGGAATTTCAATGTACTTTATTATACCATTTTTTGAGTATAAAACAAAGCCTTTCTCCATCATTTCTAATAATTTATTATCCTTGTTTTTAGTCATGAATTTCTCCTTTATTTCAAGTGTCCAAACGGGTACGGTTGTAAGCTGACCCATTTTAGGGCTATCTTTGAGCGACAAAAATGTCGAAAAGTCTTCGGTTCCTGTATAACCGTTATTAGTTTTGTTTGCTACTCATTTTTGAGTCACAAATCTGTTAAGCAAAAATGACTAATAGCTCTTAAGATAAGTAAATCTAATGCTTGTATTCCTAATTAAGAGTACAGGCGCGCACCGTGCATGCTTTTTTCTTGCTCATAGCCTCACCCTCAGAAGTTTGCCGACCGAGAGCGTGGGGCTTTTTATTTTTGTATAATTAAAAACAGCTGCACAATTTTTGTACAGCTACGACCGAGGCAGGGGCGACCTGCCGTACTTTGCACTAGATAATATCATCTAGGTAGTCCAACTGTATTTTATCATATTAAAGGCTACATTACAATTTCTCACCCTGTGAAGAGTGTCTATTTTTGTTTAGGTTTGTAAGTCGATTACTTCAGTTTAACTGCTTTACCTTATTTTTTAACTGATTAATTGAGTATCGCTTATCTTTGATACCGAACGCCTTAAAAGTGTTACCCTCAAAACCTTTTAGAATACGGCTATAATTCCGCTCGTTGTATACTATCTTGAGTTCATCGCTATCAAGATTTGTATTAAATATAGTATTTTCTCGATTATTCAGTACATCAAAAAGTAAATCCTGCTCCCAATCGCTCTTAGGTTTAATAACAGCATTTTTTGCACCTAAATCATCAATAATTAAGTAATCAACAGACTTCATGAGTTCAGTAGCTTCAAACTCTGTAAGTGTTGCACCTTTACCATAATTCCACCCCTCTTTAATTTGTTTGATCATTTCGGTTAGGCTTACAAAAAGCACACTCTTAGGTTCTCCTTTTGTCTTATACCCCTCATTTATACCTTTGGCAATAGCAACTGATAAAAGTGTTTTTCCAATCCCTGTACCTCCTGTGATAAGCGTATTTCCCCTCATGCCATCAAGATATTTTTGTACCTGACCTTTTGCAAATTCTAAAAATCGCTTTTCTTCTGATGTTACAGCATTAAAATCATCAAAAGTTTTAGTTTTAAACTCATCTGCTACATAGCTCTTATTGCTCATCAACACATTATAAGTTTGCAGATATAGTTTAGCATTCAAATTATCAGCAATCGCATCTTCTTCATCTTGCTTTTTCTGTTCTTCTTGGCATTGTTCACAATAGGGTGGGATACAGCGAACTTCTTTTATTGCCTCTCCGTTCTCATTCCACCCCACTACTACATGTCTTTCTCCTTTGATTTGTGTTAGCTGTATTTCATGCTTAGGACACAATTCGTCTAGTTTAAATGTCTCAATATTTCCTAAACTAGATTGTAATGATTTCATTTTCTGACCTCCTAAAATGGTTTTTCTTGTGTTGGTATCCAATCTTCATAGCTGGTAGGCTCTAGTTGATTGGTTTGCTGTTTTTTAGCCTCACGCGCTGCCCTGCTATTTCTAACAAGTTCCACCGTCAATAAATTGTCCTGTTTCCAACGGTTAAGGATTGCCTTGATGTATGCAAAGTTTGCTTTACCCTGACTGACAGCTTCTTTTAACGCCTCATGGATAAGCTCTGGGCTAAAATCTTCTAGCATATACTGCAATTCTTGAATCTGTAACGGTGACAATGCTTTACCTGTCTCAGCTTCAAAAGATTTATAGAGATTTACAAAATCTTGATTGATGGTAGAGGGAGTGGGTGATTGTTCTTTATCTACTTCTACTTCTACTTCTATCTCTAACTCTTTCTCTATCTCTGTTGGACATGAGTTGGAAAATGTCAAAGATGGTTGGACTTCTTCCAATTTTCCTTTTTTTCGTTGTTCACGTTTATAACTCGCCCAGTTTGTTTCACTCATAACCATAGCTTTTGCCTGTGGTAGTTCTGCGTTTTTATATTCGTCAATCTGTATTAAACCGCATTTTGTAAAGTATGCCATGGTCATATCTATATCATCTTCTGATACATCTAATTTTAGGGCTAACTCTTCCTTGAGATTGTTAAAGTAGCCCTCATAGTATAAAATACAGTCACTTTCCAAGCTCTCTAACATGAGCCTAATATAAATAACTGTCATAGTGTACCCACCAGGTACCGTCTTTAGTCTCTTGATAAAAATATTATCAAAAAATTTCTTATCAATTTTTAGCCAAAAATAGACTTTTGTTTTTGCCATCGTCCTCTCCCTTGCTCATTTATAATTCTCTACCTTGATTAGTCTTAATACTCGCTTGTCATTCATTGTTAGACTCATTCAATTCCTCCCCATACGTCTACCCCTGCAAGCTGGATATATCGCCCATAATCAGGGTTTAAATCCTCGCTAGGTGTTTCTATCGTCTGTTGGTTTTCTCGCTCAATTTGGGCGCTTTTTTTGCGGTCTCGGTGGTTTAAATAAAGCAGTAAGCCAATCAAAATCACGGTAACAAAAACCGCCTGTGTATTGCTTATATCTAGTTCATTCATGTTATGCCCTCGCTTTGTAATTCTTGATGTATGCCACTTGTTCAGCTCGCTTCATATTCAACAAGTCGTCTATTTCCACACTGGTTACTTTTTTATTTACAAAATCAGAAATCAGTTGAAAAATGTTTGGACTTTGTAGCTGGATTTCAGCCATTATCTCATCAAATTCTGCTTGTGTCATGTTGTCTAAATCTAGTGTCATTGCATTGCCTCCTCAAACTTCTCTATAAGACAACTTTTATTTGCTTTCTGAGTTCCATTTTTAGAGTTAAAAAGAATATCTTTTAAGGTTACAGTAGCCTCTAAATACTCCTTTTCAGCATGCTCTATATACGCCTGTTGCTCTGCTTCGTTCTCAAAAAAGTGCTTAGCTTGGCGTTTAAAGAATGATTTTCGCATAGCGTCCATTTCAAAAATACCAGGGGCGAAAAACATTCCCGTAGTGCTTTTAGAGACCGCTTCGATTTTATGGCTTTCATTCAATTCAGGAAGTTCAATCCAAAGTAAACGGGACAAATCATCTTTGATGGATTTTGTCTGACTTTCCAATAAAGAAAGGATTCTTAGGCCATTTTCTTCGCTAATTTCTCGCATTTCTGCGCTAATTCTGTCTATACGTCTAGTTAAATTCTCATATGTTGTTTCTGTCATGTTTTTACCTCTGTTTCTTTGTTGGTGTGATTTTTTAGCTTATTTTTTTACTTCTAAACATCATTGTCTTAATTTCCTGATAACTCATTTTCAATTCAATCATAGCTATTGCCATATCCTCAAATGCCTGGTACTGCTCCAACTCCTCACTAGTCAAGCTATCGATACCGTTATAGCCCCCACGCTCTTCTCTTAACTGCTTAGCGTTCATGTCTGTTACTGCCTTTAGTAGCAAGTTGTTCATGGTGCTATGCGCGTGCTTTGGTGCATTAGGCCATGTTTCTATACTGTCATGCAAGGTTTTTCTTTTCGGTTTTTCTAGCGCCCTCTGCAGACGAATTTCAGAAAGTTCCTCACGCATTTCAAAGAATGCTTTGACTAGGTTTAGTTTGAATTGCCGTACTGTTTCGGTATTCTTTAAATAAGTGATCAGCAAAGTAGCCTGTTGCTCGTTCAGAATATAGGATTTTTTAGGTTGTCCTCTAGTATCTAATTTATGGATTTTAAATCCAAGTATTCCCAACTCTTCAAAGTCAGCCTTATTTTCTCTTATTAAGCGCGTGATAGTGTGGTGTTGTACTTCAGCACATTCAGCGATGATCTCGCTTGTGGTGTACGGCTCTTTCTTACCGTCCATGTAAACTAGTTCCATTACGGTTCTACCTCCTGTATAAATCTGGTTAGCTTGCTTTTTAATTGCCTCCTCTAGCCTCTTTTTTAGCCTCTAAAACGGCTTTGGCTAGTGTGTTAATATTATTTACCACTTGTCTCTATAAACGTGTTAGAGGTCTTTATAACGGCTTGTATCGCTGTATCGATATCCTCCGTGGAATAGTAGCTTTATTTTCTAATATCATTCAAGACTTGTTTAACCCATTTCTTGAAAGAAATAAAATTACATCTTCTTTATCCTTGGCATCTTCTTTGTCTGAGACAAATAGAATGTCAATACCTGGCAGATAAAACCCATCGTCTATTTGTTTAGTTGGTTTGAAAGTAACAATTTTCATTTCATAACTCCTATTTTATTGCTAAAAATAAATACACATCTGACGGACGATAGAATACTTTCTTAGCTCCATCCATCGGAGTCTGATATCGTTTAAGACCAAGATCCTCCCAGTTATCAAGGGTTGTAGCACTTATACCTAGCAGATCCATTAATTCTTTACGAGAAATTAAATCTAACTTACTAGATCGTTGTTTTTCTAGCTCAACTAAAGTTTCAAGAGTCTGTTTAAGAAGTTGTAACCCCTGTAACTGTATTTCTTTAGACAGAATTTCCATTTATATCCTCCATTTTCCTTTTTATAAATTAAGTTGTCTTTTTCCTCTAATTTTGATAAAATAAGAGGAGATTATTTACAAAGGGGGTTGTCCCTTTGCTAAATACCTAACAAAACCACGCGCCTTGCCTTTGCTTGAGTTTTGTTATTTTTCCTTAGCCGTGTACGTTGGTTTGGTCGCCTGTACATGGCTTTTTTGTACCTTAATAATCTTTTGCTAGCCATTCCATGACTTTCGTATAAACCGTTTTCTTAACTGTTCCACCCTGTACCACTTTTTTATAAGTGATTGGGTTAATACCAATAGCCTGTGCTGTCGCTTTAGCTGTCAACATGCCATCTGCTTGCTTACGACGCACAGCTTTAGCTTGATTTTCAGTGATAATCATGTATTTCCTCCTCTCTTTTTGTATCCGAACGGATATTTAATTACAAGGTTATTCTATATCTAAACGGTTACTTTGTCAAGTGTTTTAATAAAAAAATATATTTTTGGCTACATTTTTAGATTTTATGTTATAATCTTATTAAAACGGAGGTCATATAATGGGTGAATTAAAAGTCACAAATAGTACCAATATCAAAACTTTAAGAAAAAAGAAGAAGCTCACACAAGAAGAGCTAGCATCAATTATTGGTGTTACTAAATTAACCATTTTACGCTGGGAAAACGGTGAAAGAGTTCCCAAAGCTGACAAAGCCCAACTTCTAGCAGATTATTTCGGTGTAACTGTCCCATATCTTCTAGGCTATCATGAGAAAACTATTGCTTTTAAATTCCCTAGCGATGAAGAGGGTTTTTATAAAGAGACTCAAAAACTAATTGATATGGCTGAAAATATTGAACAAGATAGCGAGATTTATTCTCAAGTTCAGCAAGTTAAAGATATGGCTATTCTAATACGTAGTAGCCGTAAAAAAATAAAAGCTCGGTATGGTCAAAAAGTATATGATGTACTAAGTGACAAAGAAACTGAAGTCGAATTTTATCGGTATCTAACTTTTTTGTTAGATAAAAAAGAATATCTCAAAAGCGATTTACTAGTCTATCTTTCTTTGTTAGATTCATCAGATAAAGAAATTATTTTTAAAATGATTACCGAATTTAAAAAACAATAATTACTCTATCTTATTTTCATGTATAAATACCTAACAAAACCACGCGCCTTGCCTGCTGATGGAAAGAAAGGTACAAATACATGAATATCAAAGAAAAAATCAAAAAGAATGGCCAAAGAGTTTATTATGCTAGTGTTTATCTAGGCGTTGACCAACTAACGGGCAAAAAAGCCCGTACAACTGTTACAGCAACCACTAAAAAGGGCGTTAAAGTAAAAGCGCGTGATGCGATCAATACTTTTGCTGCTAATGGCTATACAGTTAAAGACAAGCCGACAATTACAACATACAATGAGCTTGTAAAAGTTTGGTGGGATAGTTACAAGAATACAGTTAAGCCAAATACTCGCCAATCCATGGATGGATTGGTTAGAGTGCATTTATTGCCTGTATTTGGCGATTACAAGCTATCTAAACTTACTACGCCTATTCTTCAACAGCAAGTAAACAAATGGGCTGACAAGGCAAATAAAGGCGAAAAAGGGGCATTTGCTAACTACTCCTTGCTCCATAACATGAATAAGCGTATTTTGAAATATGGCGTAGCTATCCAGGTAATACAATACAACCCAGCTAATGATGTCATCGTTCCACGCAAACAGCAGAAAGAAAAGGCTGCTGTCAAATACTTAGACAACAAAGAATTAAAACAGTTTCTTGATTATTTAGACACTCTGAATCAATCAAATTATGAGAACTTATTTGATGTTGTCCTGTATAAGACTTTATTGGCCACTGGTTGCCGTATTAGTGAGGCTCTAGCTCTTGAATGGTCTGATATTGACCTAGAAAGCGGTGTTATCAGCATCAATAAGACACTAAACCGCTATCAGGAAATAAATTCACCTAAATCAAGCGCTGGTTATCGTGATATACCAATAGACAAAGCCACATTACTTTTACTGAAACAATACAAAAACCGTCAACAAATTCAGTCTTGGAAATTAGGCCGATCTGAAACAGTTGTATTCTCTGTATTTACGGAGAAATATGCTTATGCTTGTAACTTACGCAAACGCCTAAATAAGCATTTTGATGCTGCTGGAGTAACTAACGTATCATTTCATGGTTTCCGCCATACACATACTACTATGATGCTCTATGCTCAGGCTAGCCCGAAAGATGTTCAGTATAGATTAGGCCACTCTAATTTAATGATCACTGAAAATACTTACTGGCATACTAACCAAGAGAATGCAAAAAAAGCCGTCTCAAATTATGAAACAGCTATCAGCAATTTATAAAAAATAAGGGTGACCCATTTCTGGGCTACCCTCTTACTATACCAAAAATTAGTAGGGGTAGTAAAAAGGGTATTAAATTATAAAAAGCACTAAGGGAAAGCGCCCCAAAGTGCTTATTTCAAAGGCTTTATAGCCTATAATCACATAAAGAGATTATTTTTTAAGGTTGTAGAATGATTTCAATCCACGATATTCAGCTACTTCACCAAGTTGGTCTTCGATACGAAGCAATTGGTTGTATTTAGCGATGCGGTCTGTACGTGAAAGTGAACCAGTCTTGATTTGTCCTGCGTTAGTTGCAACTGCGATATCAGCGATTGTTGAATCTTCAGTTTCACCTGAACGGTGTGATACAACAGCAGTGTAACCAGCTTCTTTAGCCATTTCGATAGCTTCAAAAGTTTCAGTAAGAGTACCGATTTGGTTAACTTTGATAAGGATTGAGTTAGCAGCACCTTCTTGGATACCACGTGCAAGGTAGTCAGTGTTTGTTACGAAGAAGTCGTCACCAACAAGTTGTACTTTCTTACCAAGACGTTCAGTAAGAGCTTTCCAACCATCCCAGTCGTTTTCATCCATACCATCTTCAATAGTGATGATTGGGTATTTGTTAACCAATTCTTCAAGGTAGTCGATTTGTTCTGCAGATGTACGAACAGCAGCACCTTCGCCTTCAAATTTAGTGTAGTCGTAAACTTTACGTTCTTTATCGTAGAATTCTGATGAAGCACAGTCAAATCCGATAAATACGTCTTTACCTGGTACATATCCAGCAGCTTCAATCGCAGCAAGGATAGTTTCAACACCATCTTCAGTTCCTTCGAAACGAGGAGCGAATCCACCTTCGTCACCTACGGCAGTTTCCAAACCACGTGATTTAAGGATTTTCTTAAGAGCGTGGAAGATTTCAGCACCGTAACGAAGGGCTTCTTTAAATGTTGGCGCACCAACTGGCAAGATCATGAACTCTTGGAAAGCGATTGGAGCGTCAGAGTGAGAACCACCGTTGATGATGTTCATCATTGGAGTTGGAAGAACTTTAGTGTTGAATCCACCAAGGTAGCTGTAAAGTGGGATTTCAAGGTAGTCAGCAGCAGCACGAGCTACAGCGATAGACACACCGAGGATTGCATTCGCACCCAATTTACCTTTGTTAGGAGTACCGTCAAGTGCGATCATAGCACGGTCAATAGCTTGTTGATCACGTACATCGTAGCCAATGATAGCTTCAGCAATGATGTTGTTTACGTTGTCAACAGCTTTTTGTGTACCAAGACCACCGTAACGAGATTTGTCACCGTCGCGAAGTTCAACTGCTTCGTGTTCACCAGTAGAAGCTCCTGATGGAACCATACCACGTCCGAAAGCACCTGATTCAGTGTAAACTTCTACTTCAAGTGTTGGGTTACCGCGTGAGTCTAGGACTTCGCGAGCGTAAACATCAGTAATAATTGACATTTTTTACTCTCCTTATGAGTTAAATTTTTTACACCTCTATAATACCTTAAAACCCCTCCTTTTTCAAGAAAAAACGTTATCTTTGTGCAACTTTTCCTTAACTTTATAAAGTAATCGCTTTCTTTTGTCTGTTTTATTCTAACTTTTATGATATACTGTTTTCATGACAGATTTATCAAAACAATTACTTGAAAAAGCTCATGGTGGGTTAAAAATAAATCCGGATGAGCAAAGACGCTATCTTGGTACTTTTGAGGAAAGAGTTCTTGGATATGTAGATATTGACACAGCAAATAGCCCTCAGTTAGAAAAAGGCTTTTTATTTATTTTAGAAAACCTTCAGGAAAAAGCAGAGCCACTATTTGTGAAGATTTCACCAACTATCGAATTTGATAAGCAAGTTTTCTACTTAAAAGAAGCAAAAGAAACTGATATTCAAGCCACCATAGTATCTGAAGAGCATATTACTTCTCCTTTTGGCCTGGTTATTCATAGCAATACACCAGTTCAATTAGAAGAAAAAGACCTTCGACTTGCTTTTCCAAAACTTTGGGAAGTTAAAAAGGAAGAACCAGCCAAAACATCCTTATGGAAGAAATGGTTTAGCTAAATCTTGCACATATTTAATAAGTGCCCAATATTGGCAGCCGTGCGCTCCAGATAGAGACTGGCATTTTTCAAACTATCTTCTAAAGGTTCACTTTTCTCCAAAATAGAAAAGACAGCTTGGATATTTTCAAATGGTAGGGGAGGTAAATCTTCAGCAAGACTACCGCAAATAGCAATAACAGGAACTCCAACAGGGGTTCTTTTTGCAACACCTATAGGCGCTTTCCCAGCAAAGCTTTGACTGTCAAGTCTTCCTTCTCCAACAACAACCAAGTCAGCATCTGAAACTTTCTTATCAAAGTTGATTAAGTCCAAGCAGGTATCAATTCCAGACACGATACTTGCCTGAGCAAAGGCACACAAACCACCAGCAAGGCCTCCACCTGCTCCTGCTCCTTTAATTTCTAATGTTGCAGGTGAGAATTTTTCATAAAAATCTTGGATCGCCTGATCCACGACTGCAAACATAGTCGGATGTAGACCTTTTTGATTGCCAAAAGTGTAAGTCGCACCTTGATGACCACATAAGGGACTCACGACATCTGCTAGAATATGAATTTGAACACCTTCAGGAATTTTATAGCAATTTTCTGTTGAAACAGAAGCTAAGTTTAATAAGGATTGACCGGAAGCAGGCAAGACATTTCCATCCCTATCATAAAATTGATAACCTAAACCAGCAGCAATCCCCAGTCCTCCATCATTACTGGCCGTGCCACCAACACCGATATAAATATCTTTAATCCCTTTAGAAATGAGATGGAGAATCAACTCTCCAATACCACAAGTTTGGATTTGAAGTGGATTTCGTTTCTCTAGCGGAATTTTTCCAAGACCAACCAAGTCAGCTACTTCAAATAGTGCCAGTTCCCCTTTTTGAAAATAGCGCATGGCTTCTTTTTGTCCAAAAGGGTCTGTCACTTGGATCCATTTTTCTTTTAGGTCAAGAGAATGTCGGATAGCATCTACAGTACCTTCTCCCCCATCACCAACAGGGCAGAGGAGACATTCTACATCTGCTATCGATTGTTGGAAGCCTCTTTTTATTGCTTCAGCTACCTGTTGAGCTGTCAAGCTTTCCTTAAATGAATCCGGTGCAATTACAATCTTCATATTTTCCCTCATTCTAAACAGTCAATCAAAGGAAGAACTTCTAAAAAATCCCTCTTGTCAACATGATGTGGTATTTCTTTTTTGAGCATTTCTTTGGAACAAAAGGCGATTCCTAACTCCGCCGACTTCAACATTAATAGATTATTGACCCCATCACCGATTGCCACCGTTCTTTCTTTAGAAAGTTTTAGTTTCTTTCTCCATTTTTCCAGAGTTTCTTTTTTGACCTGGGGACTTATAATTTGTCCAACTAATTTTCCTGTTAAAAGACCTTCTTTGACTTCAAGCTGGTTGGCAGTGAAATAGGCAATACCAAGGGATTTTGCTAATCTCTCCAACTATTGGTGTAAATCCACCAGGCACCAGACCAACTAGGATGCCATTCTTTTGGATAATAGAGATGAACTCTGGGACATTTAGCGATAGATGAATTGAGTTGAAGACGTTATCAAAGACCAAAATAGGAAGACCTTCCAACAAGGACACTCTTTTTCTTAAACTGCTTTCAAAGACCAACTCTCCTCGCATTGCTCGACTTGTAATCTGCGAAATTTCCGCCTCATGACCTGCCTCTCTCCCTAAAAGATCAATCACTTCTTCTAGGATTAAGGTTCCATCTACATCCAAAACACACAAGCCTTTTACTTGAGACATCAGTTCTCCTCTCTAAACAGCCTAAAAATCGTATGAAGTCATCATACGATTTTATCTATTAATTAACTAAACTATGGTACAAGTCAAGGTATGACTTGCAGGCTGTATCCCATGAGAAGTCACTCTCCATAGCTTGTTTTTGTAGGTTTCTCCAAATGTCTGGATGGTTTCTATACAAGTCCAATGCTGTTTGGAAAGTCCAATTTAACCAATAAGGAGATAGATTGTCAAAGCTAAAGCCAGTACCGCTTCCTTCGATTGGATTGAAAGCGCGAACTGTATCTCGCAAGCCTCCAACTTCATGGACCAATGGCAAGGTTCCATAACGCATAGCCATCATTTGAGACAAGCCACACGGTTCAAAACGACTTGGCATGAGGAAGAGGTCACAAGCAGCGTAGATTTCCTGAGCAAGTTTGACATCAAAAGTGATATTTGTTGATAGCTTGTCTGGGTAAATCTGAGCAAACCATGAGAAAGCTCCTTCAAAGGCTGGATCGCCAGTTCCCAAAAGAACAATCTGAACATCTTCTTGCAAGATATGGTGAAGACTTTCGACCACCACATCAAAACCTTTTTGACGTGTCAAACGAGAAACAATTCCCACCAGTGGAACGTCTGCTCTAACAGGCAAGCCAACTCTTTCTTGCAATTTTGCCTTATTTTTGGCTTTCCCAGACAAATCTTCCTGATTGAAATGATAGTCTAAAAGAGCATCCGTCTGAGGATTATAAAGATCAGCATCAATCCCATTCACGATACCAGATACTTTACCAGACTCCATTTTAAGAATCTGATCCAAATTACATCCAAACTGACTAGTCATAATTTCATGAGCATAGCTAGGTGAAACGGTTGAAACACGGTTCGCATAGAGAATACCTGCCTTCATCCAGTTCAGACAGTTGTTCCATCGAAGGGTGCCATCAGCGTAACGTTCAAGGCCAACTCCAAACAAATCACCCAACATTCCTTCTGAAAATTGTCCTTGGAATTCTAAATTATGAATGGTTAAAACTGTTTCAATGTCCTCATAGGCTTGAATCCAACAGTATTTTTCCTTCAACAAGAAAGGAATCATAGCTGTATGGTAGTCATGAACATGGAGAAGATCAGGAATAAAGTCAATCCTTTCCATAGCCTCAATGGCAGCCAGTTGGAAAAAGGCAAAGCGTTCTCCGTCATCAAAATCACCGTAAACATGACCACGGAAGAAATAATATTGATTGTCAATAAAGTAGAAGGTTACACCATTTAATACTGTTTTCTTAATTCCACAATACTGTCTGCGCCAACCAACGCTCACCTCAAAATGAAGCACATCTTCAATCTGATTTCCAAATTTAGCCTCTACCATATCATAGTAGGGTAAAATCACTGCAACTTCGTGCCCAGCTTTTACCAGTGATTTTGGAAGAGCGCCAATGACGTCTCCCAAACCACCTGTTTTTGAAAAGGGTGCACCCTCTGCTGCTACAAATAAAATTTTCATGAATGAATATCCTCTGTTACTTTAGCACCTTTCTTAACCACAACTGGATGTTCTGCAGTTCCTCGAATCACAACACCAGGCTCAACTTCAACCCCTTTGTCCAAGATAGCATATTCGACCTGAGCCCCTTCTCCAATAACAACACGAGGGAAGAGCAGGCTATCTTTAACCAAGCTATCCTTATGGACATGAATATTACGTGATAGAACAGAATTAGCTACTTGACCTTCAATAATACTACCAGAGGCAAACTGAGAAGTGCTTACCTTAGATGTATTAGCATAGTAAGTTGGCTCTTCGTTTTTGACCTTTGTATAAATCTTTTGGTTTGGTGAGAAAAGAGAATAGAATTTTTGTGATTCAAGCATATCGATATTCGCTTGATAATAAGATTTAACAGAGTGAATATTGGCTAGATAGCCCGTGTACTCGTAGGCAAAAGCTCCCTCTTTTACAGCCAAATCCCGTAAAACATAGCGCAATTTCTCTGGATGTTCTTTTTTAGCTTCTTCTTCCAAGTGTTCAATCAACCAAGGTGTATCAACGACAAAGATATCTGTAGACATATTGAACGTTTCAGCTGTTGACTTGCTATCAAAGAGTTTATGAGAAAGAACATGGTCTGTTTCATCTACATCCAAGATTGCATTTACTTCTGAAATATCTTTCTTAGCTAGTTTTTTATAAACTACAGTGATAGGCTCTTTTGTTGTACTATGTAGGTGGAAAACTTGGTTCAAATCAATGTTAATAAGAACATCGCAGTTGAGGGCAACCGTTTGGTTTGAGCCAGAACGTTTCAAATAAGTAAGAAGCTGTTGGTAGTATTCTTTTCCAACTGTACTACTTTCTACACGGGTATTGTAAATTCCTAGATAGTAATGGCTAAGAAGGGTTGATAAGCCCCACTCGCGTCCTGAACGAATATGGTCAAATACTGAGCTGATATTATCCTGCTGGAAAATACCAAAGACACTACGAACACCTGCATTAGCAAGGCTTGAAAGTGGGAAGTCAATCAAACGATATTTCCCACCAAATGGCAAACTTGCTACTGGACGGTGGTCCGTCAATGTCGACATATTGTGAAAACCAACTGTATTTCCTAAAATGGCAGAATATTTATCAATCTTCATCTGTTGCTACCCCCACTACTTCATTATATCCTACAACTTGTACTTCATCTGTTCCATCAATTTCGACACCGTCAGAAATAATCGCACCTTCACCAATAATGGCACGTTTAATCTTAGCTCCTTGACCAATGATAGCTCCACTCATGATAACTGAATCAAGGACTTCCGCTCCTTCGCGAACTTGCGCGCCTGTTGAAAGGATAGAATGTTTAACAGTTCCATCAACGAAACATCCGTCTACAACTAATGAGTCTTCCACATGAGCATTTGCCCCGAGGAAGTTTGGTGGTGAAATCAAGTTTCTTGAGTAAATCTTCCATTGACGGTTACGACTATCCAAGGCATTTTCTGGAGAAATATACTCCATGTTCGCTTCCCAAAGTGACTCAATAGTACCAACATCTTTCCAATAACCACTAAATTCGTAAGCATAAACACTTTCACCTGACTCAAGGTAATTTGGAATGACATTTTTACCAAAGTCTGACATGCCAACCTTGCTCTTTTCAGCAGCGACTAACATATTACGAAGGCGTTGCCAATCAAAAATGTAGATTCCCATAGAAGCTTTTGTAGATTTAGGTTGAGCTGGTTTTTCTTCAAATTCAACAATACGATTGTTAGCATCTGTGTTCATGATACCAAAACGGCTTGCTTCTTTAAGAGGGACGTCTAAAACTGCTACTGTCAAGCTGGCATTATTATCCTTATGAGACTGGAGCATATCATCATAGTCCATTTTGTAGATGTGGTCCCCAGACAAAATCAAGACATACTCAGGATTGACATTGTCGATATAGTCGATATTTTGGTAAATAGCGTGACTAGTTCCCTCAAACCAACGATTTCCTTCACTTGCAGAATAAGGTTGAAGAATAGAGACACCTGAATTAATACCGTCTAGTCCCCAGCTTGAACCATTCCCAATATGGTTGTTGAGAGCAAGTGGTTGATACTGTGTAACGACCCCAACATTATGAATCCCTGAGTTGGCACAGTTTGATAGGGCAAAGTCAATGATACGGTAGCGCCCACCAAATTGCACAGCTGGTTTTGCGATGCTTTGAGTGAATTTACCGAGACGAGTTCCTTGCCCACCAGCAAGAATCAAAGCTAACATTTCATTTTTCATTTTCTACTCCTTTTGGGTTTTTATTTGTGACGGTTTTAGTAGATTTCAAGCGACGTTTGATTTTCCATACACTTGCTCCCATAGCCGGTAGGGTAAAGGTTAAGGTCTGCTCATAATCTTTCCATAGTCCTTCTTGCGTTTGAACAGTTTGATTATGTTCTTTCCAAACGCCTCCCCACTCTTCCAACTCAGTATTCCATACTTCTTCGTAAATTCCTGCAACGGGTAGTCCGATTGTAAAATCTTTCCGCTCAACAGGTACCATGTTAAAGATACAGACTAACATTTCTCCCTTTTTACCCTTACGAATAAAGGAAAGAACACTCTGGTCTCGATTATCCGCATCAATGATTTCAATACCATCATAGCTGGTATCGATTTCCCACAGACAGCGATGATCTTTGTAAAACTGGTTTAGCTGAGAAGTGAAATACTTCATCTTAGCATTCATTGGGTCTTCTAGGTTAGACCATTCCAACTGTTCTTCAGATTTCCATTCTAGGAATTGACCGTATTCGCTACCCATGAAGAGCAATTTCTTACCAGGGTGACAAATTTGGTACGTATAGAGATTGCGCAAGCCTGCGAATTGATTGTAACGATCTCCCCACATCTTATGCATCATACTCTTCTTGCCATGAACCACTTCATCGTGCGAGAATGGCAAGAGATAATTCTCCTTGAAAACATACATAAAGCTGAAAGTCACCAGGTTAAAGTCATATTTACGATAAATCGGATCTTCTTCGTAGAAACGGAGGATATCATTCATCCAGCCCATGTTCCATTTGTAGTCAAATCCTAGACCACCAATCTCTTTCATTCCCGTAATCTTGGTTGCAGACGAACTTTCTTCTGCAATCATCATCACATCTGGATATTCTAACTTAATAACTTCATTCAAGCGTTGAAGGAAATAATAACCTTCATAGTTGAGATTTCCGCCATCTTTATTAGGTGTCCATGGAGCATCATCATAGTCCAAATAGAGCATGTTGCTAACAGCATCCACACGAATACCATCCAAATGATAGACATCAATCCAATGCTTAATGCAAGAAATTAAGAAGGACTGGACTTCATTTTTTCCAAGGTCAAAATTAAGGGCACCCCAACCATGGTTATGAGCCTTATTATGGTCTTGGTATTCAAAAGTCGGTGTCCCATCATAATAGGCTAAGGCATCATCATTGATGGTAAAGTGACCTGGTACCCAGTCCACAATAACCCCAATATTATGGGTATGACACTCCTCGACAAAATCTTGAAACTCCTCTGGTCTACCATAGGCATGCTCTAAAGCGAAGTAACCCATAAGCTGGTACCCCCAACTCAAACCTAGTGGGTGGGACATCAAGGGCATAAACTCAATATGAGTATAGTTCATCTCAACTAGGTAAGGAATGAGTTCATCTTTCAATTGGGCAAAACTATAAGGACTGCCATCAGGATTTCTCTTCCAAGAGCCAGCATGAACCTCGTAAATATTGACAGGACGTTCAGCAAAGCCCCAACGTTTTCTTCGTGCCAGCCAAAGTCCATCCCTCCATTTCTTATCAGGAAGCTCTGTTACGATTGCCCCTGTTCCTGGACGAGCCTCATACCTGACAGCAAAAGGGTCAATCTTCATCAGTTGATGACCATTTTGACGTGTGACATGATATTTGTAAATATGCCCTTCTTGAGCCATATTGGTAAAGACTTCCCAGACCCCAAAGTCATTTCTTACCATTGGAATCTGATTTTCAATCCAGTTGGTAAAATCACCAACCAAGTGAACAGCCTGAGCATTAGGTGCCCAAACACGGAAGGTATAGCCATGCTCTCCATTTAGTTCTTCCCTATGTGCTCCTAGATAATGTTGGAGATAAAAATTTTCACCCGTCATAAAGGTTTTTAATGCTTCTCTATTATCCATATACTCCCCTTCTCCTGTAAGCGTTTTCTATGTTTTTATTATACTACCTTTTTAGAGAAGATTCAAGTAAATTACTATACTTCTTTAATTATTTTGAAAATCTACAACAAGTTCACTTACTCGTTCAATTGTAAATCAATATTTTTTCAAAAAATTGCGAAAACGCCTTTCTTTTTCTACTATAGTGAAATGAAATAAAACATGCGCAAATCGATCAGGACAGTCAAATCGATTTCTAACAATGTTTTAGAAGTAGAGCTGTACTATTCTAGTTTCAATATACTATAATACCAAAAAGTTCGTATTTTTTCTATAATTATTATTATTTTATAGCAAAAAAATAAAACCAGGAAAACAATTTCCTGATTTTACACGTTATTTCACATCAAAAACAATGGATTTGACATTTGTCATCGCTTCAATGCTATATTTAATTCCTTGCACTCCAGCTCCAGAACCTTTGACACCAAGGAATGGGAAATTATCTGGACCACGCTGGGTTTTATTATTAATGTGGACTGTACCTACTTCAAGTTTTTCAGCAATTTCAAAGGCTTTTTTGAAATCATTTGTAAAGACTGATGATTGAAGGCCGAATTCAGATTCGTTGGCAAAGGCAATAGCTTCCTCTACACTAGCCACACGAATGATTGGTAAAACAGGACCAAATGGCTCTTCCCATGCCACTTTCATATCTTTTGTAACTTGGTCAAAAAGCACTGGCCAGAGGAGATTGCCCTCACGTTTGATTGGTGTAAGAGCCTGAGCCTCTTTTTCTTGTGCATCCTCAATCAAGCCCCAAATGAAGTCGGCTGAAGCATTGTCAATAACAGGTGTAATATCAGCATTGTCAAATGGATCACCAACTGTTAATTTAGAAACTTCTTCCTGAAGCAAAGTAGCTAATTTATCTGCTACACTTTCGAGAACAATGACACGTTTAATGGCCGTGCAACGTTGTCCTGAGTAGCTAAAGGCTCCCGCAACAATTTGCTTGGCAGCATGTTCCAAATCTGCATCTTCTAGTACAAGAGCTGCATCTTTCCCACCAAGTTCCAACATGATAGGACGCATACCAGCTAAACGACCAATACGTTCTCCAATAGGAGTTGAACCTGTAAAGTTGATGAAGTTGACTTCTTTGTGCTCAATGATATAATCCCCAATTTCTGAACCACGACCTGTAATGGTGTTGAAAACACCTGCCGGAATCCCTGCTTCTTCAAATGCTTTAGCCAACAAGAGTCCAGAAATGGAACCTTGTGTTGGTGGCTTAAACATGACCACATTCCCTGCAATCAAGGCAGGTGCAATTTTAGAAGCAGATAAATTAACTGGATAATTAAAGGGAGCAATCGCTAGCACGATACCAACTGGTTCACGACGGACAACAGCCAGTTTGTTTTTACTTGTTGCCTCAAAACCACCACCTTCCATTGCTTGTCCAGTGATACGGAGACCTTCCTCAGCAGCATAACGAATCAAGTCTGCTGTACGCACTACTTCTCCAATTGCTGCTTTAATCCCTTTTGCTACTTCTTTGGCAAGGATAGTACCAATTTCTTCCTTATCGCGTTCTAAAATAGCTGCTGTTTTATGCAAATAAGCCGCACGTTCAACTGCTGATAAAGCTCGCCATGCTGGCAGGGCTGCACGCGCAGCTTGCATAGCCTCATCAGCTTCAGTCTGAGTCATGGCTGGAACTGTACCCAATTCTTCTTGATTGATTGGTGAATAAATCGTAATTTCTTGTTCAGATGATTTCCATTTTCCATTTACTAAATTCTGATATCTTGTCAAATTCTTGTCCTCCTGAAAATGATTAAGATATATTTTACCAAATTTTCAGAAAATAACAACCCTTTTTGCAAAATTTTTGAGATTATTTTCACAAACTTGATTTTTCAAAGTATACTCAATAAAAATTAAAAAAATCCACTACGTCAAGGCGAGGCTAATGTGGTTTGAAGAAATTTTCGAAGAGCGTGAATGAGTATCATCTATAGTAAAATAAAAAAACTGAACAATTTGGTTGGGGACAGCCAAACCAATTTCTCACAATGTTTCAGAAACAAGGGTGTGCTATTCCAATTTCAGCCTACTATAACTGTCATAGATTGCTGAAACAAAGTCTAGGTAAAAGTCTTCATAATAAAAAGACCTCCTATCAAGTGTTCAAAAACTTTGATAGGAGGTCTTGTTTCGTGAAAATATTTATCAAATTTTCTATACAAGTGAGCTGTTAGCCAGGTTCTTTCTATTCTTTCAATTTCAATGAATGGATTTTTTACCAATACTCATAACTGGGAATTTTTCTGTCTAAAAATAGCGAGATAGATGGTATTTATAAAACACTCAAGACAGCTAGACTAATATCATTTAAAACATTATCTTCTTTTGAGCGACTGTTGGTTACCAACATAGCTAAATTTCCTGCATTTTCAAATTGATAGGGTTCTGATTTAGCATTCACAACTACCAAGAGGTGTTCTTTGCCGTGAACTTCATAGATAAGGCAGCCGCTATGTTCAATCGCAGAATGCACAAAGACATGATGGTAAATTTCATCATAGCTAGAGTAAGAAAAGGCACCAGTTTTTGTCTTCAATCGGATGACTTGACGGATAAACTCAATACTGTCTTGACGCTCATTAATCAAGTTCCAGTTCACTTGGTTCACACTGTCAGGAGCATTATAGCTATTCATCGCACGCTCTCTATCATCATGGGTCAACTCACCATTTTCACCAGTCGCAACCAGTTTGGTACGACCAAATTCTTGACCGATTTCCATAAAGGCCATCCCCTGCATGAGCAGATTCATGGCTGTGGCAGTTTCGACCTTGCGCATGATTTGCTCTGAACTTTGGTCTGGATGAAGGGTTGCCAATAAATCGTGAAGATTGTAATTGTCATGGGCTTCTACATAGTTAAGCACCTGATTTGGATGTGTATAGCTTCCTAATTCACGACTTCCTAGGATTGCTTTAGCTAGAATTGGCTCTGTCGCAGCACCACTGACAAAACCTGACTTGATAGCACCATAAACTTCTCCCCCTTTGACAGCATCGCGCTGATTGTCATTAAAGAAACCAATATTTGGCATCTGGTAGGCATTGTCCTTCTTGGCCTTATCATAAGGGGCAAGACCTGTTCCCATATCCCATCCTTCTCCATAGAGGATAATGTTGGAGTCGATTTCATCCAAGCTTTGACGAATCATCTGCATGGTCTTGACATCATGAATCCCCATCAAGTCAAAACGGAAGCCGTCAATATTATATTCCTGCACCCAGTATAGAAGAGAATCAATCATATACTTGCGAAACATTTCGTGTTCACTGGCTGTTTCATTTCCAACACCCGTTCCATTCTGGAAGGTACCATCTGGATTCATACGATAATAGTAATCAGGGACTGTTGTTTGGAATGGTGCATCAACAACTGAGAAGGTATGGTTATAGACTACATCCATAATGACTCCAATACCCGCATCGTGATAAGCTTGAACCATCACCTTCAAATCACGAATGACCTGAGCTGGATCATCTGGATTAGTTGAAAAACTAGTTTCTGGCGCGTTATAGTTTTGTGGATCATAACCCCAGTTGTAGGTTACATTTCCATCCTCATCGTATTCTTTATGACGGTCTGCAATTGGTTGCAATTGAACATAATTGTAGCCCAGCTTCTTGATGTAATCAAAAGCAGTTGACTGGCCGTATTGGTTAACTGTTCCAGCCTGAGCAGCACCCAAGAAAGTTCCTCGAAGATGTTCATCTACACCCGATGTAGGTGATTTAGTCAAATCACGAATGTGCATTTCACAGATAACTGCCTTACATGGATTTTCCAAGCGCCAAGTAGCCTCCGAACCGTGCTTAACCTCGAAGTTTTCAACTTGCTTTTCTACATGGCTCAGAATAGCTGAACGTTTGCCATCAGGGCTGGTCGCGATTGTATAAGGATCACGTGTCAGTGTTTGGTGATGAGGGAATTGGACTTGATACTGATAAGTCTTACCTACCAAATCTTCTTCAACATCCAAACTCCAGACACCGATTGTATTGTCCTTATGATTATAAGAGTAGCTATTGCCTCTTTTCATCTCAAAAGTCTTCCAAACGGGTGCATCATTAGCAGCTGATTCATAAACGACAACTTGCACTTCTGTCGCTGTAGGTGACCAGAGGGAAAAATGAGCCTGATTGTCCTCTACACGGCAACCCAATTCTCCTTGGTAACCCCAATGATGATCAAAACTAGCACTGTTAATGGCCTTATCAAAGGCAAAAGGATTTTGATTTTTATAGAAAGGACTGGCAATAGCAGGATTTTCAGAGTAATAAATCCTATCATCGCCTTCCAAAATCCAGACCTCTGTTAATAGGGGATAGTGATTAAAACGGATAGAATATTCTTTACTAGTTTGACCTGTATGAACCACAAAATTCAAGCTTTCTATAACATGTGAACTTGGGTGTTCAAAGCTAAATAAAGCTCCAAAATAATCTTCTTTGTAGGTTAGCAAATCAATTCGTTGATCCTGACTTTTTACAAAGGAGCAAGTGTCATATTCTCCATTCTTACGATGGTAATGAATGCGCATAGGGTAGTTATACATTTTTTATTTTTCCTTTTTACTTTGTTTCTATTTCACTAATAAATTTTTGTCAATCTCGTCTCAATTAACAGACATAGTCATATTCTCTAAACTCTGTTTTTAAACGATCCATTACAAACTTTCTAGCCATGCCTCATCTCTGACCTGGATACCAAGTTCTTGTGCTTTTTGCAGTTTACTTCCAGCGTCTGCACCTACCACGACGAGGTCGGTCTTTTTAGAAACACTACCTGTCACTTTGGCACCCAGACTTTCGAGTTTACTTTTAGCTTCTGAGCGCTTGAGTCGTTCCAATTTTCCTGTCAATACCACGGTCAAACCTGACAAGGCCGCATCCGCTACTACCGTCTGTCCTTTATAGTCCAGATTGACCCCAGTTTCTTTCAATTCTCTGAGCAGAATTTCAGAGCCTTCTGTCGCAAAATAAGTCTGAAGACTTTTGGCAATCACGCCACCTAGACTTTCAATACTAGCCACTTCCTCTGAATCTGCCTGAGACAGATTTTCAATTGAATGGAAATATTGAAGTAAAAGCTGACTAGCCTTGCTTCCGACATGACGAATTCCCAAACCAAATAAGAGCTTCTCGGCAGAATTTTCCTTTGATGCTTGGATAGCCTGATACAGTTTAGCAGCGGACTTTTCCTTAACCCCCTCTAAAAGGAGGAAATCCTCTTCTTGCAAACGATAAATATCCGCCACATCCTTGACTAAATTAGCAGCAAAAAGCTTCTCAACAATAGATGGACCAAGGCCTGTAATATTCATAGCATCACGAGAAGCAAAGTGAATCAAGCCTTCCATGATTTGAGCAGGGCAACGCGGATTGATACAACGTAGGGCCACTTCATCTTCAAAGTGCAACAAGTCAGAGTTACAACTTGGACAGTTTGTAGGGATATCTAGTTTTTCTTCAGAAACCCGTTTGGACTCTACCACACGTAAAACGGCAGGGATGATGTCACCAGCCTTATATACAATGACCGTATCGTCTTTTCGGATATCTTTTTCAGCAATATAATCTACATTGTGCAGGGTCGCACGGCTAACAGTCGTACCGGCAAGTTGTACTGGTGTTAGATTAGCAGTTGGAGTTACAACACCGGTACGGCCAACTGTCCAGTCAACTGATAAGAGTTGAGCTTCTTTTTCTTCAGCAGGGAACTTGTAGGCTACTGCCCACTTTGGAGCCTTAACGGTAAAACCAAGTTCTTCTTGACTTGCTAGGTCGTTGACCTTGATTACCACTCCATCAATATCGTAAGGCAGATTTTCCCGTTCCTGTCCTACTTCTTGGATAAAATTCCAGATTTCATCTATGTTTTCAGCCAAGATTCGCTTAGGATTGACCACAAAACCTAGTTGTTCTAGGTACTTCAATCCCTTTTCTTGGCTATCACGAGTTGAAGGGCTGGCTTCTTGATAGAGAAACGTTGCAAGATTACGCTTGGCAACTACTGCTGTATCCAACTGACGCAGAGTTCCTGCTGCCGCATTACGAGGATTAGCAAATTCAGGTTCTCCATTTTCTTGGCGCGCTTGGTTAACTTGGTCAAAGGAAGCGCGTGGCATGTAACATTCCCCACGAACTGTGATATCTAGTTCTTCTGGCAAAGTCAAAGGGATGTCCTTAACACGCTTGAGGTTTTCTGTGATATTTTCACCAATTGAACCATCTCCACGTGTTACCCCAGCAACCAAAATCCCCTTTTCATAAGTCAGCGAGATAGATAAGCCATCGATTTTCAGCTCACAAATATAGGTCGGATGAGCCACTTCCTTACGAACACGCGCATCAAAAGCATCTAGCTCCTCACGTGAAAAAGCATCCTGCAAACTATAAAGAGGATACTGATGACTGTATTTTTCAAAACCATCTAAAACCTTGCCACCAACACGATGAGTCGGACTGTCTGCTAGCACTTGCTCTGGATAAGCAGTTTCTAACTCGACCAACTCACGGTAAAGGCGGTCATACTCACCGTCTGAAACCGAGGGATTATCGCTGGTATAGTACTCAGTCGCATAGCGATTGAGCAAAGCGACTAACTCATTCATTCTTTTATTCATAAGACCATTTTACCATAAAACAAGCCCTCCTCACAAACGAGAAGGGCGGAAAAAACACTTAGTTTGAAATTATTTTTGAAACTCAAGCAACCTTATATCAATTTTTCAAAATGAGTTCGAACATAAATAAACGATATACAAGACAAGATGATAACACCACTTCCAATTATCAGGAAAGAAGAGAGATGTACACTTGGCAAGACTGTCATAAATCCTTTTGCAATAGGCATAAATAGAATAGCTAAGGTAAAAATTGTACTCAGTACTCTTCCAAGAAATTCGCTCTCAACCTTGGTTTGTACTTGAGTAAAAAAGTGAATATTAAAAATCGTCATAAACAATTCACAAACTAAATTTCCAGAAAAGGAAAGAAAAGTTGGAAGTGGTAATCCCATCATAAAAACTCCGACACCTGTCAAAGCCAGTAAAATCAAAAGATTATAAATATTAGCTTTAATTTTACTAGCTAGAAGAGCCCCAATGATGGAACCAATAGCCCCCATAGTTAAAATACTTGCATAGGCTCCTTCTGACCCGTAAAGCTGATTCGAAAAGGGAAGTAGAAATTCAAAAGCTGCAAAAAAGAAATTAACGCTGGAAGCTACCAGCAAAAGGAAGAAAATTTCTTGCTGATGCCAGATATAGTGTAACCCATCCTTGATATCTACAAAAATATCTCTCCCAGTAAAAGCCTTTTTCTCTTGAACTTTTGCTTCCTCTTTTGGAAGGAAAGCCACTAGAACAAAAGCAATGAAAAAAGGCAGCGAGTCTAGCAGTAGCGTCATATGGAGACTTGCAAACTGTAAAACAAGGAAGGAAAGAACAGGAGAGCTAACACCTACAACCTGCAAAACCAGCTCTAAGCGAGAATTATAGATCACAATCTCATCTTTCTCCACCACTTCAGTTATGATAGCTTTATTGGCTGTGCGAGAAAAGGCAAAAGCAATAGCCTGCACAATGTTAGCAACAATCAAAGCGCCAATCATCCAGCTATCATTCCTTATGAAAGAAATAGCCAGACAAAGAATCCCACAAACAAGATCTGCCGTCATTAAAATCTTACGACGAGAAAAACTGTCTGAAATAACTCCGCCAAAGGGATTGACGAGAATAGATGTGACGAGCTCAGAAATCTGATACATTCCTAAAACTGTCTGTCCTATAGTCCCCATAGAAGCCAACCAGACACTATTTCCATAATCATAGAGCATATTTCCCATTTTATTGATAGCCCCACGGCTAATCAACTGCACTGCATAGCGATTCATATTAAAGCTCCTCTCAAATTTTGAAACTATTGTATCAAAACCGAAAGGAGCTTTTTATTTTTTCCCTTATTTGGGAAAATTAACTTTTGACAAATTTTTCGTAGTGTTCCTGATAATAGGCTACTTGCTCTGGAAGACCTAACACATCAAAAATATGCATGGCCTCTTGCATCTGCTTACAGCCTTCTTTACACTGTCCTTTTTGATATAAGGCAAAACCTTTTAAATAATGGAAAACATTACGCTCATAAAGCTTAATACCTTTGTCAATAATCTTCTCTGTATAAGCCTCAAAATAGTTGGCATTATAAAAAGAAGAATGCTCTAAACAATGCTGGTAACAATTGAGGGCCAAAATTAACACTAATCTCTTATGGCGACTAATCTCTTGGTAAAATTCCTCCCTCTCCATAACTTCTCTACCAATCCGAGTGACATAGTCTACATCGTAGAAACTATAGAGGTTACCGAAAAGAATCAACTCATACATGGTCCATTCTTCTATTTTGAAGAGATAATCTGCTACCTTATCCAAATCATCCTGCTTCATATCATAAGTCGCATCTCTTTGACAAATCAGACCTTGTAGCAAAATCCAGTTCAGCTCAAAATAAAGGGGAGTCGTCGAACTCTTAGACTTTTCAAGTTGTTCTCTTTGAAGCTTTTGAAAACCTGCAATATCGTTTGAATAGTAAAGTGGGATAATCTGTGCCATCATAGACACATGTTCATGATTATGAAAATTCCTTGCCTTATCCATGAAATTTTCGATTGTTACATGAATGTTATCCAAAATCTCAAAGAAACGGGAGACTGCCAGGTCAGACTCCCCAAGCTCAAAGCGAGATAACTGAGAGGTAGAGCAGGATTCGCCTGCTGCTTCCTTTAAAGAATAATTTCCACTTGTTCGAAATTCACGAAATACTTTTCCAAGATGTTCCATCTTTACACCTGATCTGATAATTCTTCCCACTCAAGCATAGCTTCTTCCTGACGATGGCTGATTTTGTCCAGCTCAGCCTGTAATTCCATGAGTTTGTCGGCATCGTTTGTTTCCAACATTTGTTCAGAAATGGCTTGGCTTTGACTTTCTAGCTCTTCAATTTCAGCTTCTAGACTTTCGATTTGTCGCATGAGTTTGCGAACTTCTTTTTGACTTTCTTTCTGGGCCTGATAGTCATTGACTGGACTTGCTTCCTTTGCTTGATTGCTAGTTGAAGCTTCCTCAGTCTGACTCATTTCTGCTGTTGCTTTCTTCTCAACATAGTAGTCGTAATCTCCAAGGTAGAGAGTTGAACCATTCTCAGACAATTCCAAAACATGAGTTGCCACACGATTGATAAAGTAACGATCATGACTGACAAAAAGCAAGGTACCATCAAAGTCAATCAAGGCATTTTCTAGCACTTCCTTACTATCAATATCCAAGTGGTTGGTCGGCTCATCCAGAATCAAAAAGTTATTGTTTTCCATAGACAATTTAGCTAAAAGCAAACGAGCTTTTTCGCCACCAGATAGCATGCCGACTGATTTTTTAACATCATCTCCTGAGAAAAGGAAGGCCCCAAGACGGTTGCGGATTTCAACTTCTGGTGTCAGTTTAAAGTCATTCCAGAGTTCATCCAATACAGTATTACTTGGTGTCAGCTTGCTTTGGGTTTGGTCATAGTAACCCACCTCAACATTAGCGCCAAAGCGCTTTTCTCCCTTGATAAACGGAATTTGATCCACGATTGATTTGATAAAGGTTGATTTTCCGATACCATTGGGACCAACGATAGCAACAGCATTCATCTTACGAAGGTCTAGGTTAATCGGTTGTGACAGGACTTCCCCATCATAGCCAACAGCCGCATTTTCAACAGTCAATACAACATTACCAGACGTTTTTTCAGACTGGAAGGTCATATTGGCTGATTTCTTGCCAGCTTCCGGCTTGTCCAAACGTTCCATTTTTTCCAGTTGTTTTCGGCGAGATTGGGCACGTTTAGTCGTTGAAGCTCGGACTAAATTGCGGTTGACAAAGTCTTCCAGAGCAGCGATTTCCTTCTGTTGCTTTTCATAGTTTTTTGCCTCAGTAGCTAGCTTTTGCTCCTTCAACTCGACAAAACGAGAGTAATTCCCCACATAGCGATCCAAGGAATGCTTGGTCAAATCTAGCATAATTGTCGCAACCTTGTCCAAGAAATAACGGTCGTGGCTGACGATAATGAGGGCACCGCTATAGTTTACCAAGTAATTCTCTAGCCAGGAGATGGTTTCAATATCCAAGTGGTTAGTTGGCTCGTCCAAGACCAAGAGATTGGGCTTTTCAAGGAGCATTTTAGCTAGAGCCAAACGAGTATTTTGACCACCTGAAAGTTCAGCTATTTTCATCTGCCACATAGACTCGTCAAACTTGAATCCATTCAAAATCGCTCGAATATCAGCTTCATAGGTAAAGCCGCCTGCTTGGCGAAAATTCTCAGATAAGTGGTCGTAATCTGACATCAGTTTATCCAATTCATCGCCAGACTTTTCACCCATCTCCAACTCCATCTGACGAAGTTGTTTATCTGTCCGACGTAAGTCATCAAAGACATGAAGCATCTCATCATAGATGGTATTTTCAGACTCAAAACGGCTATCTTGAGCTAGGTAAGACAGAGAAATATCTTTTTTCTTATTGATTTCTCCACTAGTTGGCTCCTCTTCTCCAACTAAAATCTTCAAAAGAGTAGACTTACCTGCACCATTTTTCCCAACAAGGGCAATCCGATCTCGTTCATCAACCTGCAGGTTGATATTATCGAAAAGAACCTCTCCTGCAAAAGAACGTTCAATTTTATTAGCTTGTAAAATAATCATACAAGTAGTATAGCATGTTTCCCTAAGTCATTCAAGATAATCGTAAGTCTTTTAGTACAACTTTTATAACATAAAATAAACTAAATTATGTATATTTTATATTAGATTCCTTCACTATCTTGTTGGATTTTCTAACCAGCTAATCTTGTTTCAAATAGTTATCGCACAAGTCTATTATTTAATTATTTACGTACGTATAGCAGATTGAAATAAGATGAGAACAAATCGATTGGGAAAGTAAAATTAATTTCTATAAATGTTTTAGCAATTGTTTCGTACTATTTTAGATTCAGTCTACTATATACAATATTTTCGGAACATTCAACTTTTTAACTCTATTTATTACTAGATTTCATAATTAAAAAGCCTACTGACCAAGCTAGAAAGCTTGATACAATAGGCTTTTTAAAGACTGATTATTTAACAGCGTCTTTAAGAGCTTTACCAGCTTTGAATGCTGGTACTTTAGAAGCTGCAATTGTCATTTCTTTACCAGTTTGTGGGTTGCGACCTTTACGTTCTGCGCGCTCACGAACTTCAAAGTTACCAAAACCGATCAATTGAACTTTTTCACCAGCTGCAAGATAGTCAGCTACTGCTGCAAATACAGCTTCAACTGCTGCTGCTGAGTCTTTCTTAGTCAATTCTGTAGCTTCTGCTACTTTAGCGATCAAATCTTGTTTGTTTGCCATGTTAATGATTCCTCCAAATAATTTCTAATTAACAAATATAATCATATCCTAAAATCCCTTTTAGGTCAAGTTAAAAACGCTATTTCTTCCCATTTTATTTATTTTTTAGGAGTGGTAACGTATCAAAATAGCCCAAGCGTTCTCACCCGTGTGAGTTTGAATAATGGAACCCGTTTCCAAAACAGAAATTGGCTTTTCAACATAAGCTTGTAAGCTTTCTTTCATCTCTTTTGCCCAATCATCACTACCAGAATATGAAATTCCAATCTCTGCTACAGCACGTTCAGAAAGCGATGTTATCAACTCATCTAACCATTTTTTAAATGTTTTAGTTCCACGACCTTTAACCATTGGCTGCAATTCATGGTCTTTCATTTGCATGACAACACGGATATTGAGAAGAGAGCTCAACAAGCCAGTTACACGGCTAATTCGTCCACCTTTGACAAGATTTTCCAAAGTTGAAACACCAATATAAAGCTCTGTATGGTTTTTAACCTCTTCTACATGAGATAAAATTGCCTCCATATCTTTACCTTCTTGAGCTAACTTCGCAGCCTCAACAACTTGGAATTTCAGGGCTTGGTCAGTGAAGGAACTATCAACAACAGTCACATCTGCAGTAGATAGGCTAGCACCTTGGCGTGCTGCTTCTACCGTACCCGAAAGAGCATGGGACATATGAATAGCAAGAATCTGGCCACCATCTTTGCATAGGTCTTCAAAAATCTCCGCAAAGACACCTACAGGTGGCTGACTTGTTTTCGGAAGATTCTTACTTTCTTGCATCAACTGAAGAAATTTACCTTCTTCTTTCAAATCCGCATCAGAATAAACAACATTATCAATCATTACAGATAATGGAACAATTGTAATATCTAATTGCTTTACTAGTTCAGGTTCAATAGTAACAGATGAATCGGTTACAATCTTAATTTTTGTCATAGTATCAATCTTTCTATTTTAGGATTCAGATTGGTTTCCTTACTTCTAATTATATCAAAAAAAAGATTAAAAATCCTAATGGAGTCAATCAAATTTTCCGTAAAATTTGATATAATCAACTTATAAGAAAAGAGGTGTCCTATGATTAAAAAAATTTACCCCATTTTTACCATTTTACTAGGTGCTGCTATTTATGCTTTTGGACTGACTTATTTTGTAGTTCCCCATCATCTCTTTGAAGGAGGGGCGACAGGTATTACCCTCATCACATTTTATCTTTTTAAAATCCCTGTTTCCCTCATGAACCTGCTGATTAATATTCCCCTTTTCATCCTAGCTTGGAAGATCTTTGGAGCCAAATCCCTCTATTCTAGTTTACTAGGAACCTTAGCTTTGTCCGGCTGGTTAGCTTTTTTTGAGCATATTCCCCTTCATATTGATCTTCAAGGTGATTTACTAATCACAGCCCTTATAGCGGGAATCCTATTGGGAATTGGCCTTGGAATTATTTTTAATGCTGGAGGTACAACTGGCGGAACTGATATTCTAGCTCGTATTCTCAACAAATACACTCATATATCCATAGGAAAACTGCTCTTTATCTTAGATTTTTGTATTCTCATGTTGATTCTCCTAATCTTCAAGGATTTGAGATTGGTTTCCTACACGCTTTTGTTTGATTTTATTGTTTCTCGTGTTATTGATTTGATTGGTGAAGGAGGATATGCCGGCAAAGGCTTTATGATTATCACAAAACGTCCTGACCAACTTGCTAAGGCGATTAATGATGACCTCGGAAGAGGTGTTACTTTTATTTCTGGTCAAGGCTACTATAGTAAAGAAAATTTGAAAATCATCTACTGTATTGTCGGAAGAAATGAAATTGTGAAAACGAAGGAAATGATTCATCGAATCGATCCTCAAGCCTTTATAACTATTACAGAAGCCCATGAAATCCTAGGAGAAGGCTTCACCTTTGAAAAAGAATAAAAAGAGGTAATATCGTGACCTCAAAAGTTAGACTAAATCATCTATCTTTTGGGTTACAGACAACCTCTTTTTTGTTTTATTTACTCAAGCTCTTAAGACCAATTCCGAGTTACTTCTTCATCAGCCTTTAACTGATCCACTAATTGGTCAACTGAGTCAAATTTGGTCATATCACGAATGCGATCAAGCCAATAAACCATGACGGTTTCCCCATAAATATCTTGATTAAAATCAAAAATATTGACTTCAAAACGTACTTCTTCTCCATCAAAGGTCACATTTTTCCCGACACTAGCCATAGCACGATACTTCTGTCTTTGAATCTCAATATCAACGACATAAACGCCATCTGCTGGCATATAAGTACGGTCTAAAAGCACTAAATTCGCTGTCGGATAACCAATTGTACGACCACGAGCATTACCATGAACCACCATACCTCTTGATGGAAGCGGTGCCCCCAAAAGTTTTCCTGCTTCTTTCACATTTCCATCTAAAATAGCTTGACGGATACGAGTTGAACTAATCTTTCCTTTCTCATCTTCTACAGGTGGAACAATGATAACTTCTCCATCAAAGTAATCCTTTAAATCTTCTGCTGTTTTTTTGTCAGAACCAAATGTATAATCAAAACCTGCAACAATAATTTTGGCATTCATAGCCTTGATATAAGTTGCAAAGAATTCTTGTGCAGTGAGACTAGCGAATTGACTACTAAAATCAAGGAGATATAATTCTTCTACACCTTCGCGCTTTAATTTTCTTTCACGTTCAGCAGGGTTCAAAATATGCAAAAACAAATCTGGATGATAAGGCTCTAAAGCGATCTTTGGAGATTCATTAAAGGTCATAACGACGATAGGCAATAAATCCTTTCTCGCAGCCTTGTTGGCAACACGAAATAATTCTTGATGCCCCTTATGTATGCCATCAAAATATCCGAGAACAACGACTGAATCAGATGGTGTGCCAATATCTTTTTGGTTTTTTATAGGAATAGTAATAATCATAAAATAATTATATCATAGCGATAGCTATTTCTGGAACAGAAAATCTGAAATGTTGTTTTTTTCACATGAAGTGTACCTGTTTTCAAAAAGCACTTTATTCTATCGTTGCTTAACTATGAACTTTGCAATATTCTTCTCAAAAACTTGTAGGACATCTTCAAAATTTTGCAAGGAGTGATTAGACTTGTTCGGTAACCATAAAGTGTCATACTATGCTTATGTATGAAAAAGCAATGCAACTAACTCCTGAGAACTTTAAATTACTAATTGGTGCCGAAAAGGTAGAATTTAGAATCGAGGTACACCTATGACTGTAAAATTTACAAAATGAGACAACTTGGGCAAGATGTTTGAAGAATTTCCTAAACTCCCTGATTTGAAGCAAGTCACTTTCCCTGATGACAAAGAAAAAAGCCAAAGCAACAAAGAAAAACTAGATGACTGCTTTCCAACAACTCCCATCTAGTGTGCTTCAGACTGGGCTATTTTTCTCTCCATCTGTTAGCTTGGATTCTCAGACCGTTTCAGCTAAAGAATATCTTTTCCCTTATCAGAAGGAACGGCTCAAGCCATTCAGACAAGTGAAGGGACGACAAGCCAATATTTGAAACCAGATACCAGTTCTTATAGTCAATTGAAATAAAATCTGAAGAAATCGAGTAGGAAACTCATATCAATTTTTAACAGTGTTCTATTCCAGATTCATACTCAATGAAAATTAAAGTGCAAACTAGGAAGTTAGCCGCAGGCTGTACTTGAGTACGGCAAGGTGAAATTGACGTGGTTTGAATTTGATTTTCGAAGAGTATCAATCCACTATACATATTAAAAAGTATGGGTATCAAAATAAAAAAAACAGGCTCTCCGAAAACTCGGAAAGCCTTATTTTAAGCTGTTTCTAGCTTCCTCACCTTTACATTTCAAGGTTCGGGATAAAAGGTTCAATGGACCTTTTTATTTAGCGATTGGGTAAACAGAAACTTGTTTTTTATCGCGTCCTTTACGTTCAAAGCGTACTACGCCTTCAACTTTAGCGAACAAAGTATCGTCTCCACCACGACCAACGTTTACACCTGGATAGATGTGTGTACCACGTTGACGGTAAAGGATTGATCCACCTGTTACAGTTTGTCCGTCAGCTGCTTTAGCTCCAAGACGTTTCGCTTGTGAATCACGTCCGTTTGATGTAGAACCTCCACCTTTTTTGTGGGCGAAAAGTTGCAAGTTGTTAAGAGTCATTTTTAACATAATGTTTTCCTCCGTGTTAGTTTTCTGTGATAACTCTGGTTTGGACGAACTCAGAAGAGTTCTCCGATAAGTTTGCCATACCTAAGAAAAATGATTCAAAGAATAACTGGGTCATTTCTCTCTGGTGTGAAGGAAGATCTTTTGGTATTTCAACCATCAGATAGCCACCTTCATCTTCGTTTAATTCTAGGATTGGTTCATAGCCTGCAAATTTCTCAATAGAATTGATAAAGTTAATGGCAAGCGTAGAAACCGATGCACACACGACATCTAAGCCGTATTCGCCACTCTCGGCGTGTCCAGTAATTTCCGCACTCCTCAGCTCGCCATCTTCGGCTCTCTCAAAGACTGCCTGTATCATGTGTTCTCCTTAAAATTAAGCGTTGATTGCGTTGATGACAACTTTTGTATATGGTTGACGGTGACCTTGTTTACGGTGGCTACCTTTTTTAGGTTTGTACTTGTAAGTAACCACTTTCTTTTGTTTTCCTTGTTTTTCAACAGTTCCAACTACAGTAGCTCCGGCAACAAGTGGAGTTCCGACAACAGTGTTTTCACCACCAACAAGAACAACTTCGTTAAAAGTAACTTCTTGACCAGCTTCAACGTTCAATTTTTCAACGTAAACTGCTTGACCAACTTCAACTTTAACTTGTTTTCCGCCAGTTTTGATAATTGCGTATGTGCTCATTATGCACCTCCTATGATTTTTATGGGTTTCCCCGATTTTTTGTGAAGACTCGCCTAGCATCGTGGGACGAACCACTTAAACTTGAATAATCAAGCAACGATGTTCGTGCGGTTGCACAGGATCGTGCATAGTCAACTCTTCAAGTATAGCATATCTCCTATTTTCTTACAAGTAATAACACCTAAAATGAAGCTTTTTCTTTTACTTTTTTCTGCCAAGAGGCAAAAAGCATGCTGAGGTAAAAAACGCTCATCATAATAGGAACACCAAGAATGGTCTTTTCATGATAGAAAATCGTCAAATAGGCTGAAAAGACAACGCCAAGGACAAAACTACTAAGCAGGCTAACAAATATGAATCCTTCACGCAAAAAAGGAGTGTGCTTGGTTCGGAAATAATCTCCAAAAGCCAGCATGGTCCGTTTGATATTCCCTGTCATAAAAGCGTTATTATAGGCAATACCCGACACTTCTCCAAAAGCAGTTGTCACCAGTCCCATACAGAAGGCCAAGGGCGGCACTAGATAGATATTATCCACAGTTTGCGGCACAAAAGCAATAATGATTGATAAGATTGCCAAGGGAATCAAGGACAGAATAGGTTTTTTCACAATTCTCAATTTTTCCTTATAAATCGTTAATAAAAAGACTCCCATCATAAACGCTAGCAAGGTGAGAACCTTGTCCCTAACATCCGAAACATTATTTTTAATTAATTCTACTGAAAGAAAGACAACATTTCCAGTTTGTCCAGCTACAAGGGTATTCCCGCGAACAATAAAAGTGTAAGCATCCACATATCCAGCACAAAACGTCAAAAAAAGTGCTAACCTTTTAGACTGACGTGATATTTTTCTTATAGGTAATAACCTCATTTTACCTCCCATTGTATTTTCTCTTAGAAATATTGTACCATTTTCTTTCTAAAAAATCGTAGGCTACCATTTAGATTTTACTATTAGCATAAAAATAATAATAGACAACTATTTATCCAAAAATAGATAGATGTAACATGTTTGCAAACAAAGCATACGAACCTTTAGTAAAATCATTTCCATGAAACTAGAATAGAGCCCTCTTAGCAAAAATCATTATTTTAATTTATTTCTAATCACTCCTTGACATAAATAACTCTCACCAATAAAAGACTATGTCTTAAAAAAATGGTATAATAAAATCAATACTTGGGCTTGATGGCTATGCTACTAATAACAATTAGGAGAGAAAATCAGGCACTTGTTAACAACAAGGATTATCCCCTTGAGATGAAAGGAACTTTAGAAATCTTATGATGAACATGCAAAACATGATGCGTCAAGCACAAAAACTTCAAAAACAAATGGAACAAAGCCAAGCTGAACTTGCTGCTATGCAATTTGTTGGCAAATCTGCTCAAGATCTTATCCAAGCGACCTTAACTGGCGATAAGAAAGTTGTCAGCATTGATTTCAATCCAGCTGTCGTTGACCCAGAGGACCTTGAGACTCTTTCTGATATGACCGTTCAAGCCATCAACTCTGCTCTTGAACAAATCGATGAAACTACCAAGAAAAAACTGGGTGCTTTCGCTGGGAAATTACCTTTCTAAAAACAAGGAGCTAGAACAATGCTTGTCGATAACAAAGGCTAAGAAAGGTGCAAAAATTATAAAAAACGCATAATAGCAGGTGTCAAGACACTTAATATTATGCGTTTTCTCATGAAAAAATTCTCTTTTCATACTCATTTAAAATTAAAAAGGGAATTTATCGTTTTACGGACATGTATATTACAGATTTCTATAGGTCGTATATAGACAGGATATTATCGCTTAGAAGTTGTCCTTTTTGACACCAATCAGTAATTTAGTTCTCAGGAGTTAATGGAAGTGCTTTTCGCACATAGTTTCATAACTACAGTATAGCATAGTATATCGCTTTATAGTTTTCACTATTGATGAACTGCTTGAGCTGCTGTGATAAGGGTTAACTTGTAAACATCATCTGCATTACATCCACGAGAAAGGTCGTTAACTGGTTTGTTCAAACCTTGCAAAACAGGTCCTACAGCCGCAAAACCACCAAGACGTTCAGCCATCTTGTAACCAATATTTCCTGCCTCGATACCTGGGAAGATGAAGACATTTGCTTGACCAGCTACCGTACTTCCAGGAGCTTTCAGAGCTGCAGTTTCAGGAACAAAGGCTGCATCAAATTGCAACTCACCATCGATTTCAAGGTCAGGACGCAAGTCGTGAGCAATTTTAGTTGCTTCAACGACCTTATCAACGCTTTCACCAAACCCTGAACCTTTAGTAGAATAGCTCAACATGGCAATTTTAGGTTCGATGCCAAACATCTTAGCTGTGATTGCTGAGTTGATGGCAATTTCAGCCAAGGCTTCTGCATCTGGATTGATATTAATGGCACAGTCTCCAAATAGGTAACGTTCCGTACCACGAACCATGAGGAAGGCTCCTGAAGTACGAGTTACATTTGGACGAGTTTTGATGATTTGTAGAGCTGGGCGAACTGTTGAAGCTGTTGAGTGAATCGCTCCTGACACCATTCCATCAACCAAGCCCAAGTAAACCAACATCACACCAAAGTAGTTGACATCTTCAACCAAAACCTTGCGTACATCTTCTTCAGTCATTTTGCCCTTGCGACGCTCCACCAAGGCAGAAACCATTTCTTCAAATTGAGGATAATGTTGAGGGTCGATGACCTCATAACCATCCATGATTCCTTCAATTTCAAGATAAATTTTAATTTTTTCAGGATTTCCAAGCAAAACAGGAATCACTTCTGTTTCTTTTACTAAGCGTTTTGTTGCTTGAAGAATACGAGGCTCTTCCCCTTCAGGGAGAACGATACGAGCATTTTTACCAACAAGGTTGGCTTTGAGACTTTCAAAAACTTCCATGAGTTTTCTCCTTTAAGATAATAATTATACTCTGAGACAGTTTTTATAGAGTATTAGTTGATAACTGGGTAATAAGGTTACTGAAATCATCCGGCAAGGGACTTTCTAACTGCAAGTCTTGCTCTAAAAATGGATGATAAAAGGATAGGTAATGGCAATGCAGAGCCTGACGTTGAATACCATCTTCCAGACTACCACCATACAAATCATCTCCCAGCAAAGGAAAACCGATATGAGAAAAATGGACTCGGATTTGATGGGTTCGACCAGTGTGCAGGTGAATATAGACCAAGTGAATATTTCCATAAGAAGCTACAATCTTGTATGAAGTATGGGCATACTTTCCGCCTTTAGCCACTCGTCTGGTAATAATGGAATCTTCATCACGCGCAATCGGAGCAATAATTTCCCCTTCTGGCTCCAAATGTCCATCTCCCTTAACCAAAGCAAAGTAGCGTTTCTCGATAGATTTCTTCTGCAACTGCTTGTCTAATCGTGCATGGGCATAACCGTGCTTGGCAAAGAGCATCAAGCCAGAAGTGTCCCTATCTAGTCTGGTAACAATGTGAACCTGCTGATTTTCATAATTTTGCTTGACATAGTAACCCTTGATAAAATTGGCAATGGTATTAGAGTGATTGACACTAGGAATAGAAGCCACTCCATAGGGTTTATTCAAGACTAGAAAGTGGTCATCCTCATAGAGAATATCTAATGGATGCTCAATAGCCTCCAAGGTTTCAAAGCCTTCCTCAGCGGGAATGTAAATGGTAACGTAGTCTCCAACGTCCAATAAATACGTTGCATTTTGCGGTTGATTATTGACCAGAATAGCTCCACCTCGAAACTTAATCTTAGCCAGCAATCCCTTAGAAACCTCGTGCTTTTTTAAAAAGGTCTTAACCTTGACATGTTCATCTGCGATAAATTCAAACCTCATTCATCCACCTCACCGATAAAGGCATCCTTAACACGGTTCCAGAAACTGGTATGGCTAGGAGTCGCGACAAAGTGAATCTTATGATGGTCGATTTGATACTCAATACGCTCAATATTACGGAAAGAATAAACGCTATTGTCAACCGAAATAGTATGATAATCGTTTCTTGTTGGAATAAGTTCAATCTTATCCTTCTTAGGCACAATAATGGAAGAGCCCAGTGTTCGATAAACACGATTATTAAGGCTGGCAATTTCCGTTAATTGCAAAGCTTCAATGGTAGGGTGTAAAACAGCACCGCCAAGAGACTTGTTATAGGCAGTACTACCAGTCGGTGTCGAAACTGTTAGCCCGTCTCCACGAAAACGTTCAAAGGGAACACCATTTATTACAATATCTGCCACCATGGTTCGATCAGACCTGCGGATGCTGGCTTCGTTGAGTGCTCTGAAAATCTTAACTTCACCATTTTCAAGAAAGACCTTCACATTCAGAACAGGGTAAGAAACCCTTGCCCCAGTATCTAGCTGCAAATTAGTCACTAGCTTGTCCAACTCAAAATCACGATAATCTGTATAGAAGCCCAAATGTCCAGTATGAAGACCGATAAAGCGGACCTTGTCAAGCTGATTTTCGTACTTATGAAAGGCCGACAAGAGCATACCATCCCCGCCAATGGAAATGACAATATCCGGATTGGTATCATTGAGTATAAACTGATTTCTCTTCAAACGATCTCGCAATTCATACAAAACCCTTTGACTCTGCGGTTTTCTATTGGCTATCAGATCAATTCGTTTACCTGTATTCTTCATCTGTATCGTCACTGTTTCCTACACCGTCATTTAATTTTCTACTCAAAGGATCAAAAAGTGCCTGGGCTTCTTGGATATCATCACGAATTTCACCCATTTCTTCATCCAACTGATGGGCGATTCTAGCTGTAATTTCCAGTCGCTTCTTAATCTCATCTGGGAAATCCCCTTGGTACTTGTAGTTGAGAGAATGTTCTATCGTTGCCCAGAAATTCATGGCCAAAGTACGAATTTGAATTTCTGCCAAAATAGTCTTAGCTCCATTGATGGTATCAACCGTATATTCTACTACCACATGATAGGAACGATAGCCTGATGCTTTTCTATGAGTAATGTAATCTCGCTCCTGTATGATTCGCATATCCTGACGCTTGTGCAAAATATCCACTACTTCCTTGACGTCATCTACAAACTGAACCATCACACGTAAGCCAGCAATATCCTGCAAATCGTGTTCCAAGGTCGCATAAGTAATGCCACGACGAGCCATTTTTTCTTTGATGCTCTCAATTGGCTTGACTCGACCGGTCACAAACTCAATTGGAGAATGCTTATTTTGCTTACGATATTGCTTACGAATACCACGAAGTTTAATCTTTAACTCACCAACAGCTTGAATGTAAGGATCTAGAAATTCTTCCCATTCTAAGGTCATATATTCTCCCTTGTTCTCATATTATCCGTCAAAAATATCTTTGATTTTTTCTCCAGATTCATATACAATAAATACAATGCTTATTATACCATAAATCCGCTTTCAACGATAAAAAAAGGTAAGAAAATGAAACATTTAGAAATTGAATTGAAAACACTATTGAAAAAAGATGAATACAATCGTCTAAAAGACCAGTTCACAGGTGTCACTCCTGTTCTTCAAACAAATTACTACATAGACACGCCTGATTTTGAACTGCGAGAAAAGAAAGTCGCTATGCGCATTCGAACCTTTGAAGACTGGGCTGAGTTGACACTCAAAGTCCCGCAGAGTGTTGGAAACATGGAATACAACCAAAAATTGCAACTAAAAGATGCTGAGAACTATCTGAGTAAGGAAGAACTTCCTCAAGGACTAGTACTGGATGAATTGGCGAAACATGGTATCCAAAGTAAGAACTGGCAGGTTCTTGGTTGTCTAACAACGCTTCGCTATGAAATGAAAACAGCTATTGGTCTCATGGCACTGGATCAGAGCCGATACTTTGATATGACAGATTACGAATTGGAGCTTGAAGTGGAAAATCATGAGCAAGGCAAACAGGATTTCCGACAATTTTTAGAGAAAAATCAGATTTCCTACCAAAAAGCTCCTTCAAAATTGGTTCGATTTGTCAAAAGTATGAAAAATAGCTGAAATAATCTCCATTTTTTGGTAAAATAGAAAAGATAAAAATACACAAATCCCAGTTCATATATGTAAGGTAAATATAACTAGGATTTATAAAGTTTACAGAGGACGGTCTATAATGTCAGATAGAAAAAACATGAAACTTTTCGCACTCAACTCTAACCAAGAGATTGCACAGAAAATTGCTCAAGCTGTTGGTGTCCCACTTGGAAAACTATCATCACGTCAATTTTCAGACGGAGAAATCCAAGTAAATATCGAAGAAAGTGTCCGTGGTTATGATGTTTACATCATCCAATCAACAAGTTTCCCTGTCAACAACCACCTAATGGAATTGTTAATCATGGTCGATGCTTGTGTGCGTGCAAGTGCCCACAGTATCAACGTTGTCCTTCCATATTTTGGCTATGCACGTCAAGACCGCATTGCTTGTCCTCGTGAGCCACTTACAGCAAAACTAGTTGCCAATATGCTGGTTAAGGCTGGAGTTGATCGTATCCTGACTCTTGATTTGCATGCCGTTCAGGTTCAAGGTTTCTTTGATATTCCAGTGGATAATCTTTTCACTGTTCCCCTATTCGCAAAACATTACTGCGATAAAGGATTGCTTAGTTCAGATGTTGTTGTCGTTAGCCCTAAAAATTCAGGTGTCAAACGTGCGCGTAGCCTGGCTGAATATCTTGATGCTCCTATCGCCATTATCGACTACCCTCAAGACGATGCAACTCGTAACGAAGGTTATATTATTGGTGATGTTGAAGGTAAGAAAGCTATCTTGATTGATGATATTTTAAATACAGGACGTACCTTCTCTGAAGCTTCTAAAATCGTTGAACGTGAAGGAGCTACAGAAATTTATGCTGTTTCTAGCCACGGTCTCTTCGTCGAGGGAGCTGCTGAGCTTCTTGACAATACTAATATTAAAGAAATTCTTGTGACTGATTCAGTAGCAACAAAAGAAAAAACTCCTAAAAATGTATGCTACATCACTGCTAGTGAGTTAATTGGTGATGCTATCGTCCGTATTCACGAAAGAAAACCAGTCAGCCCACTCTTTGCCTACAATAAAAAGAAATAAGGTGATTCTTTGATTTATTTGGACAATGCTGCAACGACTCCTATGTCAGCAGTTGCTATTTCAGCTATGACCAAGGTTATGCAAGAAACCCACGGAAATCCTTCTAGTATTCATGGTCATGGTCGTCAAGCTGGCAAACTCTTGCGAGAAGCCCGTCAGGAACTAGCCCAGTTACTAAGGACAAAACCTCAACATATCTTTTTCACTTCTGGTGGGACTGAAGGCAATAATACTACCATCATTGGCTACTGTCTTCGTCACCAAGAACAAGGAAAACATATCATCACAACTGCCATCGAGCACCATGCTGTCCTTGAAACAATTGATTACTTGGTTCAACACTTTGGGTTTGAAGCAACCATTATCCAGCCAGAAAATCAAGAAATCACAGCCCAGCAAATTCAAAAGGCTTTACGTGACGATACGATTTTGGTTTCTACCATGTTTGCCAATAATGAGACAGGAAACCTACTGCCCATCGCTGAAATTGGCCAAATACTCAAGCAACACCCTGCTGCCTATCATGTTGATGCAGTTCAGGCTATTGGTAAAATCCCAATTCATTCAGAAGAATTGGGCATTGATTTTCTCACTGCTTCTGCCCACAAATTCCATGGTCCTAAGGGAATCGGTTTTCTCTACGCATCTAGCATGGACTTTGATTCCTATCTACATGGCGGAGACCAGGAACAGAAAAAACGTGCAGGAACTGAAAATCTGCCTGCTATCGTAGGCATGGTTGCAGCCCTAAAAGAAGACCTAGAAAAACAAGAAGAACATTTTCAACATGTACAAAATCTAGAAACTGCCTTTCTGGCAGAGCTGGAGGGCATTCAGTATTACTTGAATAGAGGAAAACATCATCTCCCTTATGTTCTCAATATTGGATTTCCTGGTCAGAAAAATGACCTCTTACTCCTTCGGCTAGATTTAGCTGGAATTTCAATCTCTACTGGCTCAGCCTGTACTGCAGGCGTTGTCCAATCCAGCCATGTTCTTGAAGCCATGTATGGCGCAAATTCAGAACGCTTGAAGGAATCCCTTCGCATCAGTTTGTCGCCACAAAATACCGTTGAAGACCTACAAACCCTCGCAAAAACCTTAAAAGAAATTATCGGAGGTTAGCCATATGGCATTTGAAAAAATCATTCAGTTAAAAAATTGTCGTTACGATTACACTCTTAGCCCTTCTGTTAAAAAATTCACCCTCAAAGATAACACCTTTTTTGAAACTAAGGTTGGTAACTATGAACTGACTCGCCTTTTGGAAAAAGTGCCAAACAGCGGTGAAGGCTTCCAACTCAAAATCATCATTAACAAGGAACTTACAGGGGCTAAAATCAATATCACTGATAAGTTTGGCCTTCGTCTAGTTGATATTTTCAAATCAGAAGACCACCATATTCATCAGGAAAAATTCTACTTCCTCATGGATAGCTTGGTAGAACGTGGTGTCTTTACAAAATCGGAAAGATAGAGCCAAAATGTTTGAACTGACCTATAAGGACTGCTATCATGTAGAGCGTACTCTCAAGTATGAGGATCATGAGGCTCTCATGTTGACTTTGTCAGGATGTGTAACCTTACCAGATACACTTTATGTGACTTCTCTGACTTTTAGGGGCCAAAAAGTTTATCAGGGTCTGGTCGGAGACCTCTACCGTTTTCTATCTCATGCAGATTTTTTACATCAAAACTAAGATTTTTCTTAGTTTTTTCTTATTTTTGTTGATTTTTTCACAATGTTTCTATAAAATAGAAGAATAGAAAGGTTGTGATTTTGTGAAAGATAAACAGTTTGCTATTCCAAAAGCTACAGCAAAAAGACTCTCTCTCTACTATCGAATTTTTAAGAGATTTCATGCAGAAAAGATTGAACGTGCCAACTCTAAGCAAATTGCAGAGGCTATCGGTATTGATTCAGCGACCGTACGTCGTGATTTTTCCTATTTTGGTGAACTTGGTCGTCGTGGTTTTGGATATGATGTCAAAAAACTAATGACATTTTTTGCCGATTTGCTCAATGACAACTCTATTACCAATGTCATGCTGGTTGGTATTGGAAATATGGGCCATGCCCTTCTCCACTACCGCTTCCACGAACGTAACAAGATGAAGATTATCATGGCCTTTGACCTAGATGACCATCCTGAAGTCGGTACCCAAACTCCTGACGGGATTCCCATTTACGGAATTTCTCAGATCAAGGATAAAATCAAGGATGCTGATGTGAAGACTGCTATCCTAACTGTTCCCAGCGTCAAGTCACAAGAGGTTGCTAATCTCTTGGTTGATGCTGGTGTGAAAGGAATTCTCAGTTTTTCACCAGTCCATCTGCATTTACCAAAAGACGTGGTCGTTCAGTATGTCGATTTGACAAGTGAACTCCAAACCCTCCTCTACTTCATGCGAAAAGAGGATTAGAAAGCGAAAATCATTTTATGAAAAAACCAGTTATTGGGATTACAGGAAACGAAAAAACTCATCCAGATGATGACATCATGATGAGCTACGCAGCAAAAGGCTTTGTTGAAGGCGTTAAAGATGCTGGAGGGATTCCCATCATCCTACCGATTGGTGATCAAGAAATGGCCTGCCACTATATCAGTTTGATTGACAAGCTCATCTTGACAGGTGGGCAAAATGTCGATCCAAAATTCTATGGCGAACCCAAAACCATTGATAGCGATGACTATCACCTTCAAAGAGATATCTTCGAACTGGCCCTCATCAAGGAAGCTATTAAACAGAAAAAGCCCATTTTCTCTGTCTGCCGTGGTACCCAACTCTTTAACGTTGCCATGGGTGGAACTTTGTACCAAGATATCGAAGACCATTGGCAGGATTCTTCTGTTGAGTACACAACTCAACGCTTGGTGACAGAACCAGATACCGTTCTCCAAGAAATCTATGGAGAAATCTCTCATATCAACTCCTTCCACCACCAGAGCATCAAGGACTTAGCACCAAATTTAAAAGTTGTGGCTCATGATCCTAAAGATGGTATCATTGAGGCTGTCATGAGTACGGATGATGTCGCCTTTCTCGGTGTCCAATGGCATCCAGAACTTCTTTTTGAAAATCGTCCCAAAGATAAAAAACTCTTTGACTATGTCGTTAATGAACTTTAGATTAAATCTGTCTTTTCACGATAACTAAAGTAATTAGAATGAGAGACAATCAAATGGTCCAAGAGAACAATCCCCATCAGTTCGCAGGCTTCTTTAACAAGTTTAGTGACATGATCATCATTTTGGCTAGGCGCTACCGCTCCTGAAGGATGATTGTGGACCAAGATAAGAGAAGTCGCCATATGCTTGATTGCATAGTGAAGAATCTCTCGCGGTTCAGCGATACTACGAGTTACAGAACCGATAAAAATGGTCTGCTGATGGATGATTTGATTTTGAGTATTGAGATAGAGTGCCACCAGGTGCTCTTGTTTTTTATCCCCTAATTCCTGCTGCATCTTCTTGGCCAACTTTTGACTGCTGAGAATACTTTCCATTTCAAGAGTCTCGTGTTTGTGAATACGATGCCCCAGTTCAATCATAGCTTGTAATTCTATGGCCTTAACACGCCCAATACCAGACAAACTCTGCAATTCCTGCAGGGTCATTTTTTTCAAATCCGTTAGGCTTGAAAGATTGTTCAAGACTTTTTGGGCAATTTCAAAAACGCTAGCTTGACGTGTTCCTGTCCTGAGTAAAATAGCTAGCAACTCTTGGTTACTAAGCGCTTCAACTCCTTCCTTGGCCAGCCTTTCTCTTGGTAATAGTGAATCTTCTTGGAATGAAATACTGTACATAAAAATCCTCCTCACTTTATTATTCGTGAGAAGGATGGAAAATTAGATTTTTTTCTCAATTGGAGCCACACTGGCTAAAAGTTTTTTCAAACCTACTTCTGGGAAATTGATTTTCAATTCCTGCCTAGCACCGCTACCTGAAACTTCCAGAACAGTTCCCTCTCCCCATTTCTTGTGGAGAGCAATGTCACCAATGGACCAATTTGCCTCGCTAGATGCTGGTTTTGCGCCAGCTGTAAATTGACCAAATGGAAGACCGCTTGACTGGATTGATTTTGGGGCAGCACCGCGTTTACGGTCTTGAAGAGCCTGAGCCAAACTCATACCTTGACCAAAGGAAATACTACCACTGCTATATGATGCCTTAAAGCTTGTATTTGCAGGACGAGTCAGACCTTGATACTCAAGCAAATCTGAACTGATTTCATTAATAAAACGAGTCGGACGGTTATAATTGGTACGACCAAAAAGCAAGCGTGAGTTGGCATTGGTCAGATAGAGAATTTTCTCTGCACGCGTGATACCTACATAGGCTAGACGGCGCTCTTCTTCTAATTCATCTGGATCTTCAGTCGCACGACTAAGTGGAAAGACATTTTCTTCCATCCCAATCAAAAAGACAACTGGAAATTCGAGACCTTTGGCAGCATGCAGGGTCATCAAGGTCACTTCTGATGTCTCCTGACTACCTGAATCTGTGTCGGCAATCAAAGCCAAGTCATTTAAGAAACGACTCAGTTTGTCCAGACCAGTTTCCTCTTCTGTCACATCAGTGGTGTCATCAAAGTTCTTCGTAACAGAAAGAAACTCTTCGATATTTTCAACCCTTGCCTTGCTTTCTAGAGTCGCTTGGGCGTTAAGAATATCGACATAACCTGTTTTTTCTAGGACGGACTCAACCAACTCTGTAATGCTTAAGTGGTCTAGCTGCTCCCGCAAATCAAGCATCATATTGGCAAAATCCCAGATAGATTGGGCTGCCTTACCCTTGATACCAGACAACATAATATTAGCAGAAGCATCCAGCATAGACATATTTTGCAAATTTGCAAAATCACGGATTTTCTCAACTGTACCTAGACCAATTCCACGTTTAGGCTCGTTGATAATACGCTCAAAACTAATGTTGTCACTCAAATTAGCAATAAGGTTGAGATAAGCAATAATATCGCGAATTTCCTTACGGCTGTAGAATTTGGTTCCGCCAACCATGGTATAAGGAATGTTAGACTTGAGCAGGGCTTCCTCAATTGTACGGGACTGGGCATTAGTCCGATAGAGAACTGCAAAATCCTTATGAAGGAAGTTTTGACTGCGACTAAGTTCATCGATGGTTCTGGCTACAAATACAGCCTCATCCAGCTCATCATCAGCACGATAGTAAACGATTTGCTCCCCATCAGCGTTTTGAGTCCAGAGATTTTTAGGACGGCGATTTTTATTATTTTTAATAACCTCGTTGGCCGCTTGGAGAATGGTTTTGGTTGAGCGGTAATTTTCCTCCAACAAAACAACCTTAGCTTTGGGGTAATCCTTTTCAAAGTCCAAGATATTCTGCATATCAGCACCACGCCAACCGTAGATAGACTGGTCCGCATCCCCAACCACACAGATATTTTTAAAACGGGAAGCCAAGAGTTTGACCAATTGGTACTGAGCGTGGTTGGTATCTTGGTACTCATCAACGTGGATGTATTGGAATTTTTGCTGGTAGTAGGTCAAAACATCAGGATTTTGATCAAAGAGACGCAAGGTCAGCATAATCAAATCATCAAAGTCAACGGATTCGGACTGACGAAGTTCTTTTTGATAGGCTGTATAACACTGGGCCACAATTTGCGTATACATATCGCCAGCTTGGGCAGCATAAGCAACATCATCAATCAAATCATTCTTAGCATTGGAAATGGTCCCCAAAATAGTTCGTTCATTCCATTTTTTAGGATCCAAGTTCAACTGTTTTAGAATACGTTTCATGAGCGTTCGCTGTTCACCAGGATCCACAATTGTAAAATTACGATTGTAGCCAATATGGTCCGCATCTCGACGCAAAATACGCACACACATGGAGTGGAAGGTCGCAATCAGACAGTCCTGAGTAGCTGGATTGAGGCTATAAGCACGCTCTTTCATCTCACGCGCAGCCTTGTTGGTAAAGGTAATGGCCAAGATATTCCAAGGATTGACCAGCTTTTCATCAATCAAATAAGCGATACGGTGGGTTAAAACACGAGTCTTTCCAGAACCAGCCCCTGCCATGATTAGCAAGGGACCTTCTGTCGTTTGCACCGCCTCAGCCTGACGGTCATTCATTCCATTTAATAATGCGTTCATCTTCTCTTCCTTACTCTTGAAGTCAATATTTCTATTATATCAGAAATCAGGGAAAATAGAAACTTTACGGGGAGTAGCAAAATATAGTGGATTGAAACTAGAATACTACACTGTGGGTTTCTAAAACACTCGACTTTTCACCCAATTTTTTCATAAACTAGCTCAATACCTCAATAGACTTCCTGCAAAACTAGAATCCTAGTTCATGATTGATAATACCAGCACTCAAATTCATTCGTAATCCGAAGCGTTTACGATGATTTCGATAGGTTGTTGAAAACATTTTAAACGTTTTTACTTTGGCAAAGATGTTCTCAACCTTGCTTCTCTCCTTAGATAGCGCATGGTTACAGGCTTTATCTTCAGCTGTTAGCGGCTTGAGTTTGCTGGATTTACGTGGAGTTTGTGCTTGAGGATATATCTTCATGAGCCCTTGATAACCACTGTCAGCCAAGATTTTACCAGCTTGTCCGATATTTCTGCGACTCATTTTGAACAACTTCATATCATGACAATAGTTCACAGTGATATCCAAAGAAACAATTCTCCCTTGACTTGTGACAATCGCTTGAGCCTTCATAGCGTGGCATTTCTTTTTACCAGAATCATTCGCTAATTCTTTTTTTAGGGCGATTGATTTGTACTTCCGTCGCATCAATCATTACCGTGTCCTCAGAACTGAGAGGAGTTCTTGAAATCGTAAAACCACTTTGAACAAGAGTTACTTCAACCCATTGGCTCCGACGGAGTAAGTTGCTTTCGTGGATACCAAAATCAGCCGCAATTTCTTCATAAGTGCGGTATTCTCGCACATATAGAAAGCGTTGTTAATTTATTTATCTCATTTTTCAGAAAATTCTTTTATTTCTGTAAAGTCTACGATACTCGATGTGTTTTTATATAATGATACAGTCTGAGAATCACTGTTCCGCTAGCCATTCCAATAGAGATTACCAAAGCCAACATGACAACCAAGGTCGCACTTGCCAGTGCTTTATTATAGTCCCCTGTCACAAAAAAGGCAGTTGTTCGGTAGGAGAGATAACCTGGAACCAGCGGTGCCAAAATGGCCAAGATAAAGACCACAGCAGGTGTCTTATAAAGAATACTTAAAATCTGGCTGACACAAGAACCAATAATGGCTGCAATGAAGGTAGCTACAATGACATTGGTCGGTTCCTTGAGCAAGAGATAGATTAGCCAGACAGTCATGCCCAAAATCCCTCCAGGTAAGAGCATAGACCGTTGCACATTGAGTACAATTAAAAAAGTGATAATGGCAAGAAAACTTGCTACTGCTTGTAATAAAAAGGTTGTTAGTGTCATATTAGTTCATCAATACCAAGGCGACAGAAGTTCCTGCCCCTAAAGCGAGGGTAATGAGCAGGGATTCAAACATCTTACTCATACCAGAGTTTATGTGGTTGGTCATAATATCACGGACCGCATTGGTCAAGGCAATACCTGGTACAAACGGCATGACCGCACCAGCTATAATCAAATCTGCCGTTGAAGGAAAACCTGTGTAGCGAGCCCAAAACTGGGCAATTATCCCAAAGACAAAGGCTCCAGCAAAGGCTGTCACAAAGGGAATTCGGATAAATTTTTCCACATAGAGGGAAAAGGCAAAACCAAATAAGGTCGCCACTCCTGCCCCAAGTGCGTCGTAGATATTTCCGCTAAACATAACTGAAAAGAAAGGAGCACTAAAGGTCGCAGCCAGAGTTACCTGCAACTTAGTATAGGGAAGGGGTTGAGCTTGCAAGGCCGTCAATTGCTTAAAGGCTGTTTCTAAGTCAATCTGCCCCCCAACTAGCTGACGAGAAATCTGGTTCACATCGCAGACTTTTTCAATGTTATAAGAAGAGGAGGTCACGCGCTTCATGCGCGAAATATTGGTATTTTCAATAGAGAAAAAGATAGCGGCAGGCATGGCAAGGACATTGCAATCCACAATCCCCTGCGAATGCGCGATTCGAATCATGGTATCTTCTACACGATGGATTTCTGAGCCACTTTTAAGGAGAATAGTCCCCGCTAGCATAATCACATCAATGACGGCATTTAATTCTTTTGATTCTTCCATGCTTTCCTCCTTTTATCAACTCCCTCTATTCTATCACAAATCTGGACTCAAAAAAAATCTTTGCCATGAAATCATGACAAAGATTGATTACTCATTTTGATTATCCATCTGCTTTTAAGGAGTAGCTGAAGTTGTTTTAGGTTTGTAGATTGAAATCTTGACTCTAGTCTTATTTAGGTCTACCTTTTCACCTGCTCTAGGACTTTGTTCAACAACCATGCCTTCTACACTACCTGCAGGCGCTGTCGTCACTTCTACAACTTCTATATTAGCTTCCTTAATCCCAACAATTTGAATCAAATTGTTCTTAGTAAACTCCAAGCTGGAACCAATGTAACTCGGCATGGCAACACTTGTAACTTTTTTAGCTACTGTCAAGACAATTTGAGTAGGTTTACTCACATCATAAGTCGTTCCGGCACCTGGACTTTGTTTCATAATCGTTCCTGGTTCGCTTTCGCTGGACTCTTCTTCCTCTATCTTAATCAAATTCTCAGGAACCTTCTTCTGCTTGAGTTCTGAGATTACTTCTGTAGAGTTCCGTCCAATATAGTTCCCTAATTGAATCGTCGTAGCTTTTTTAGCTACTGTCAAAACAATTTGAGTTGCCTTGCTCAAGTCATAGGTCGTACCTTCTGGTAGACTTTGCTTCAGGACCGTTCCAGCCTCACTCTCATTCGACTCTTCTTCCTCAATTTTAATCAAATTATCTGGAACTTTTTTCTCTTTTAATTCCGCGATAACATCAGAAGATTTCCGGCCGACATAATTACTAATTTGGAAGGATTGTTTGCCTGATGAGACAACCAAATTGATTTTCGTTCCTTCTTTTCGACCAGTTCCAGCGCCAGGATCTGTACGGATAATCCGCCCTTCTTCCACCTTTTCACTAGCCTCTGTCTTCTCCTCACCAATCTCAAAATTGGCTTTTTTGAGCGTTGCCTTGGCCTCTGCAACTGTCTGACCTGCCACATCTGGAATGGCAATGGTTGCAGGAGTTCTGGATAGTATCCAAATAAGAGAAGCTGCCACCAATACAAGGCTGGCCAACAAAATCAGGTAACGCATCTTAAATCTATGTTTTTTCGGTGCTTGTGGTTGGTAAGTTTCCTCTGTCACAGCCTGGCTTGGGTTTTTGATTGATTTGTGTTCTGTCTGCGCTTGAACCTTAGGAATAGATGTCAAGGTACTCTGAGAAACCTTCGGCAAGGTCTTGGTATCTGCCTTGCTCGTTTCATCAAAGATTAACTTACTTTCATTTCTACGATTGTAGGACAAGCTACTAGACAAGTCCACATACATCTCTGAAACCGAGCGGTAGCGATTGGTCAACTTTTTAGCAGTTGCCTTGATAATAACATTTTCTAAAGCCTGAGGTACAGATGGATTTTCTGCAATAACGGACGGCAGGGGTTTCTGGAAATGCTGGAGGGCAATGGTCACCGCGCTATCCCCGTCATAAGGGATATGGCCTGTCAACATCTCATAGAAAATAATCCCCATGGCATAGATATCACTCTGCACAGTCGCCTTCGAACCACGCGCCTGCTCTGGTGATAAGTAATGAACTGAGCCCAACATCGAGTTAGTCTGGGTCAGACTTGTCTCTGCAAAGGCTACAGCAATCCCAAAGTCTGTGACCTTGGCAGTCCCATCTGGTGTCAAAAGGATATTTTGAGGTTTCAAGTCCCTGTGAACAATTCCTCGAGTATGGGCCAAGCGCATAGCCAAGAGAATTTGTCCCATGATACGGACTGCTTCTTCATTAGAAAGAGGATAATGTTCCTTGATATAGCGTTTGAGGTCTAGTCCAGCAACATACTCCATTGCAAGATACTGTTGACCGTCTTCCTCACCAATATCTGTTATCCGAACGATATGAGGATGGTCTAGATCTGCCATAGCTCTCGCTTCACGCTGAAAACGAGCTACAGCTATCGGGTCCGTCTGGTAGTTGGTCCTCAGAACCTTCACTGCCACTTCTTCCCCATCTAAGATTAAGTCTTTGGCTAGGTAGACATCCGCCATACCTCCTCGACCAATCTGTTTGACAATCCGATAGCGTCCGGCAAAAATCTTGCCGATTTGGATCATTCTGCATCCTCCTCGTTCATAGAAACAAGGGCAACCGTAATGTTGTCTAAACCTCCTGCATTGTTAGCAAAACGAACAAGTGTCTCCGTTTTATCTGCTAAAGGAATATCACTGGTTACAATATCACGAATCTCACTGCCTGAAATCATGTTGGTCAAGCCGTCACTATTGAGCAAGAGATAGTCACCTGACTCAAGGATAACTGTCCCAAAATCAGGCTGAATTTCATCTTTTTGCCCAATAGACTGGGTGATAATATTTTTTTGCGGATGAGCTTCTGCCTCTTCTGGTGTCAATTGACCAGCCTTGAGCAATTCATTAACCAAGGAATGATCGCTCGTCAACTGATGGTATTCTTCTCCACGAATCAAGCCGATACGCGAATCACCAATATGAGCATAGATAGCCTGATTATCAATAATAGCAAGGACTTCCAAAGTAGTTCCCATGCCTCTGTAAGCTTCATCCTGACCAAGCTGGTGAATCTTTTGATTTTCAATTTCTAGGTAATGGGCGAACCATTCACGCACTTCATTGACTGTATCAATCTGGGTATCAACCCAAGCTACACCCAGGTCTGTGACCGCCATTTCACTAGCGATATTCCCTGCGCGATGACCTCCCATCCCATCAGCTAAAATAATCATGGTACGTCCAGCTCTATTGACATAGTGGTTGACATAGTCTTGGTTATTTGTTCGTTTCTGACCAACATCTGTTAATAATGAAATTTCCATGTGTCAGTTCCTTCCTAATCCGATATCTTGCGAAATTGACTGATGAAGAATCCATCACTTCCATACAATTCAGGTGTAATGAGGATACAGCCGTCTTTCATGATATCCTTACATTCATGTTCTAGTTTTACCTGCTCGAACTCGGGATGACTCTCTAAAAAGGCCTTAACGACTTGAAAATTCTCCTCTGAGACGATAGTGCAGGTGCTATAAGTTATTATACCACCTTTGCCTAGTATTTGACAAACACTACCTAATATTTCTAACTGAATTTCCTGCAAGGACGCGAAATCTGCCGTTTCTTTATTGTATTTGATATCTGGTTTTCGGCGCAAAAGACCGATTCCTGAACAAGGAGCATCCACCAAAATCTTATCAAAGGAATCCTGGTCAAAAAACTCATGCACCTTTCTGGCATCCAATTTTTGAGTTTGAACCCGATCTTCAACTCCCAGACGTTGGGCATTTTCTTGAATTAAATCCAACTTGTGGTCGTACAAGTCCAGAGCAGTAACCTGACCTGTCGTAAGATAAGAGGCTATATGGGCTGTTTTCCCACCTGGAGCCGCACAGGCATCAAGCACTCGCTCATCACCTTGTAAATCAAGCGTCGGAGCAACCAGCTGACTGGACTCGTCTTGGATGGTAATGGCTCCATCCGCAAACAAATTATGCCCTGCAAAATGCCCTTGCTCCTTAACCAGACCAGTGGTTGCTAAAAGGGAATTATTCGCCTCCAACAAGGCTTGGATTTCCTCTTTTCGACTTAGGTCTGTTACACGAATACTGGCTTTGTTTCGCACTAACAGGCTTTCAAAGATGGCTTTTGCTCTCTCCTCTCCGTATTCTTCCTTGAGTTTGGCAACTAGCCAAACTGGGAGAGAATAGGCAATGGAGTCACGCTTGTTTTTTCGCTTGATGCTAGCAATATCTGGCCAGCCTTCACGCAAGATACGGCGAAGGACAGCGTTGACCAATTTTTCACTGCCTTTTTTACGGAGTTTGGCCAATTCCACTGCTTCATTGACCACAGCATGATCTGGAATCTTGTCCAAATAGCGGAGTTGGTAGGCACTCATGAGAAGAAGGACATAGAGCCAGCTGTCTAACTGGTCTCTGTCTTCGATAAAGTGGGATAGGTACCATTCCAGAGTCAGTTTACGGGCTACCGTTCCATAGACTAGCTCGGTCACTAAGCCCTTGTCTGCTGCAGAGAGCTGACTCCCCTTGAGGTGTTTATTTAAGGCAATATTTGAATATGCTTGATTCACAAAAACATCCTCTAGCACTGCTAGAGCTAAACTTCTAGCCGTTTCTACTTTAGTCACCAAATCGTTCTCCTACAGTCAATGTACGTCCAACCCCGTTGAGGAAGGAAGCAATGTCCATCTTAGGCTTACCAGCTGGCTGCACTTGTTTGAGGGATAGAGCCCCTTCAGCCGTTGCGACAATCAATTCTTTCTTGCAGATAGAGAGAATCTCACCTGGATTTCCCTGACCTTCTACTGGTAGGGCTTCATAAATCTTAAAGCGGTCGCCCTTAAGGAAAGTATGGGCAACAGGCCAGGGGTTCATTCCACGAATTTGGTTAAAGAGTTGACGATTGGTTTTGTTCCAGTCCAGTTTTTCTTCCTCTGGCTTTATATTTGGAGAGAAGGTAACCTGACTCGTATCCTGCGGTTCAGGTTTGATATCACCAGCAATATAGGCAGGCAGAGTGTCCAAAAGCAAATCACGACCAACTAGCGCCAATTTTTCAAACAAGGTGCCAACATTGTCCTCATCTGTGATCGGAATGCTGCGACGAGAAATCATATCTCCTGCATCCATTTCCTTAACCATTTCCATGATGGTCACACCAGCTTCCTCATCCCCTTGAATCAAGGCATAATGGATAGGCGCACCACCACGGTGTCTAGGAAGGAGGGAGGCATGAACGTTGACAGCAAAGTCCATGCTATCAAGGAGTTTGCTTGGGAGAAACTGCCCAAAAGCAGCAGTCACAATTCCATCTGCTCCTAGCTTCATAAGTTCTTCCATCTCTGGACTTCCAGATAATTTTTCAGGTTGGTAGATAGATAGTCCTGCTTCCTTGGCAGCCTGCTTGACTGGGGTTTCTTGGATAACTTTTTTACGACCAACAGCACGGTCTGGCTGGGTCACAACGGCTAGAATTTCGTAACGGTCATCTGTCAAAAGTCCTTTTAAGACTGTTGCTGAAAAGTCGGGGGTCCCCATAAAGATTAGTTTTGTCATATCTTCTCCTTCTTATAAAAATTGCTGCGGCTCATGGTCAATGCTGAGACGGAGCTCACTATTTTCCCGTTCTTGAGTCAAGGCTAAAACCTGGTTGAGGGTCGGCCCCAGCTCATCTTCTAAACGGTATTTAATTAAAATCTGGTAATGATAGAGGTTGTGGGTACGGGCAATCGGTTTTGGCGTTGGCCCCAGAATGGGACTGGTCTCTGACAAGCCTGACCGCAAAATGTTCATGACTTCATAGGCACGTTTGAAAACCTCTTCTTCTTTCTTGTGAGAAAGGGTAATACCAATCGTGAAATAGTAAGGTGGATAGCCGAGTTGTCGTCTGATTCCCATTTCATAGGCATAAAAGCCTTCGTAATCTTGATCCTTGGCAAATCGAATAGCATAGTGCTGCGAATTGTAGGACTGTATCAAGACTTGACCTGCTTTTTCAGCCCGACCTGCTCGACCTGCCACCTGAGTCAAGAGCTGGAAGGTTCTCTCAGAAGAACGGAAATCAGGCAGATTCAAGGCCGTATCCGCATTTAGAACTCCGACTAGGGTAACATTGGGAAAATCCAAACCCTTTGCAATCATCTGAGTACCAAGTAAAATATCCGCTTCCCCTCGCCCAAACTGGTCAAGCAAGGCTTGGTGACTGCCTTTCTTTCGAGTCGTATCCACATCCATCCTCAAAATGCGAGCTTGGGGAAAGAGTTCTGCTAGCTCATCATAAGCCTTCTGAGTTCCCGTCCCATAGTAACGAATACTGCGGCTCTTACAGTTAGGACAGACCTGAGGAATATCCTTCGAGAAACCACAATAATGGCAGTTCATAGTCTTGGTATCCATATGCAAGGTCAGAGAAATATCGCAGTTGGGACAAGTATCCACCGTCCCACACTCCCGACACATGACAAAGCTAGAATAACCACGGCGATTGAGCATGAGAACCACCTGCTCTTTTTTAACCAGACGGTCTTGGATAGCCTCTAGCAAAGGAGGCGTAAAGTTTGACGTCTCATTTTGTCCGATATAGTCTCGAAAGTCAATCACTTGAACCTCAGGGATTGTAGCCAAAGGATTGGCACGTTGGGTTAGACGTAAGTGTTGATAGACGCCTTTGCCAGCACGTGCCCGGCTCTCTAAGCTCGGCGTTGCAGATCCAAGTACCAGAGTTGCTTGATTATACTGAGCCCGTAAAATAGCTACCTCTCTGGCATGGTAACGGGGATTGCTGTCCTGCTTATAAGCCGCTTCATGCTCTTCATCAATAATCATGACACCCAGATTTTTCAGAGGAGCAAAGATAGCAGATCTGGCACCAACAACAACTTGGGCATCGCCACGCTCCACCTTGCGCCATTCATCATACTTTTCGCCATTGGATAATCCTGAGTGAAGAATGGCTACCTTGTCCCCAAAACGTGCTATAAAACGCTCGGTCATCTGAGGAGTCAAGGAAATCTCAGGTACCAGCAAAATAGCTGTCTTACCCTTATCCAGGGCACCTTGGATAATCTGCAAGTAAACCTCGGTCTTCCCACTTCCTGTAATCCCTTGAAGTAGAAAGGGAGGTTGAGAACTGCCAATAGAACTCACAACCGCATCACGCGCCTGTCTTTGTTCTGGATTTAACTCCAAAGGTCTACTTGCTTCAATTCCTTCAAAATAAGCAGCCGAGCGTTGAACTTCCTTTTGGACTATGGTAACAGCACCTTGATCCACAAAGAAGTTGACTTGCTCTCGCGAGTAGGACTCTAACAAGCTAGCCAAGGAAGCGCTCTCTGGATGAGACAGCAGATAATCTCTCAGTTCCAACTTTTTCTTGGCACGTGTAGAAATCTCAACACCTTCTAATTGGGCATGGTCAACCTCATACCAAGACTGGGTCTTGACCTTCTTTTGATCGACTGCCTGATATTCCAGACCAAGCAGGCCTTTTCTAGTCAAACGCATCATTTCAGCTTGCTTGGCAAGGTCTAGTGAAGAAAAGGCTAGCGAATCTTCTGAACCAAACAGGCGTACTCGTTCTTCCTGACTCAAGCCTTCCAGAGGATAGAGAATCTTGTCATAGCTAGAATTCAGAAACCCTGGAAGCATGGCCTTGAGGATAGAGATTTTGTAGGAGAAGACAGATTTGCGTAACTCCTCAGCCAGCCAGAGTTGTTCTGGCGTGAGAACAGGAGAAAAATCCAGCACCTCTGCAATATCTTTTAAATCTTGCTCCATCTCTTCTCCATCTGATTGGGACTTCAAACCAAGAACAATCCCTTGAATCAGGCGATTACCCTTACCAAAAGGCACATGAACCCGCATCCCAACTTCCAGCATTCCCTCAAATTCCTCCGGAATCCTGTAACTATAGGGCTGGTCCGTCTGCATCAAGGGCACATCTACGATAATCTTAGCTAGGGCCATCTTCTCACCTCCTCCTTGTCAGTACATTCTTGCAATAGAAAAAATAAGATTGAGTCCCCCCAACCTTAAATTTTTTCACCATCTTCTTTTTCTTTAGCAATTTGCTCTTTGATTTTCTTTTCTTCTTCTTCTTTGCGGCGTTTTTCTTCTTCGATACGGCGACGCACTGCTTCACGTTTTCCTTCTGGATCTGGGTGAATTGTAACGTTTCCTGATTCGATTTCTTCTAAAGCGCGAAGAGTTGATTTTTCAGACTTGAAACCTTGAGTTGCTGGGGCACCTGCTTCCAATTCGTGGGCACGTTTTGCTTCCAAGATTACGAGTGAATATTTTGAAGGAACCTTGTCGAGCAAGGTATCAATAGAGGGTTTTAACATCATTTGCTTGTACCTATTTTCTAAATTTTATCGGGTAGTTGGAGATTTTGGTAACATCTCCTGATAGTGACCAATGACACGATCCACACAGAAGTGTTCTGCTTCAATCACACATTTGACACGTTCAGCAGCTAGGGGTACCTGATCGTTGACAATCGCATAATCATACTCACGCATGAGGGCAATTTCTTCCTTGGCCTTTTCGATTCGTTGGGCAATCACTTCTGCACTATCTGTTCCACGACCTACCAAGCGATCTTGCAATTCATCCAAATCTGGTGGTGTCAGGAAGATAAAGACAGCATCTGGAACCTTTTTCTTGACCTGAAGAGCACCCTGAACTTCAATTTCAAGGAAAACATCGATTCCCTTGTCCAAGGTTTCATTGACATAGGTCAGAGGAGTTCCATAGTAGTTACCGACATATTCTGCGTATTCCAACATCTGTCCTTGACGAATCAGCTCTTCAAATTCTTCACGAGTACGGAAGAAATAGTCAACACCGTCCACTTCTCCAGGACGTTGTGCGCGTGTCGTCATCGATACAGAATATTGAAATTGGTTTTCAGAACTCTCAAAAATCTCTCTTCTAACCGTTCCTTTTCCAACCCCTGAAGGACCAGAAAAAACGATTAGTAAGCCTCGGTCTGCCATTGTGTCTCCTTTTAGTCAATCTGTGAAATAACATTTCTCTAGAATAATGGCAAAAAGCCAGATTATCCTTTACAGTCTTTCTATCTAGTGTAACAAAAAAGCAGTAATTTTTCAACTGCTCTTTCTTATTTATTTAGCATAATCTACTGCACGAAGCTCGCGAATCACGGTTACCTTGATATTTCCTGGATAATCGAGATTGTTTTCAATTTTCTTACGAACTTTGTGAGCCAAGATTGTGACTTTGTCGTCCTTGATTTTTCCTGGATTGACCATGATACGAATTTCACGTCCTGCTTGAAGGGCAAAGCTAGTTTGCACTCCTTCAAAGCCGTTAGCAATTTCTTCCAAATCATGGAGACGCTTGATGTAGCTTTCAAGAGACTCACTACGAGCACCTGGACGGGCTGCGCTCAAGGCATCTGCTGCAGCGACGATAACTGCTATCACGCTCTCAGCTTCAACATCTCCGTGGTGACTAGCAATCGTATTCACCACAACTGGGGGTTCCTTGTACTTACGGGCCAATTCCATACCGATTTCAACGTGGCTACCTTCAACCTCATGGTCAATGGCTTTCCCGATATCGTGAAGGAATCCAGCACGACGGGCAAGAGCCGCATTTTCACCAAGTTCGCTCGCCATGATACCAGCCAACTTAGCAACCTCAATCGAATGGCGCAAAACATTTTGTCCATATGAAGTACGGAACTGCAAACGTCCCATAATCTTCATCAAGTCTGGATGAAGGTTTGGCGCACCAATTTCATAGGCAGCAGCCTCACCGTATTCACGAATCTTATTGTCAATCTCTTGACGGTTTTTCTCAACCAACTCTTCGATACGAGCTGGATGTATACGACCATCTTTGAGCAACATTTCCATAGTCATACGGGCAATCTCACGACGAATCGGATCAAATCCTGACAAGGTCACCACTTCTGGTGTATCGTCGATAATCACATCGACCCCTGTCAAACTTTCAAAGGTACGAATGTTACGACCTTCACGACCAATAATGCGTCCCTTCATAGTATCGTCTGGCAGATGAACTGTTGAGTTTGTTGACTCCGCTACATATTCACCAGCGATACGTTGCATAGCTTGAACCAAGATGTCCTTGGCCATTTTGTCAGAACGTTCCTTGACCTCTTGCTCAGCTTCGCGAATGCGACTGGCAATCTCCCTGGTCAAGTTTTCCTCTGTCTGAGCCAAGATAATATCTCGTGCTTCTGCCTGAGACAGAGCACCAATACGCTCTAGTTCTGCTTCTTTTTGTCTTTCGACTTCCTCTAATTGCTCTTCACGCGCATCAAGGTTTTTCGCTCTATCAGAAATACTTTGTTCTTTTTGTTCAAGTGTTTGTTCTTTACTCGTCAAATTGTCGTCCTTACGGTCAAGGCTAGTAGCTCTCTCTGTCAAACGACTTTCGATTTGTTTGAGTTCTTGACGTTCTGATTTAAATTCAGCGTCCACTTCTTCACGGTATTTTCTGGCTTCTTCTTTGGCCTCCAATAGTGCTTCTTTTTTAAGAGACTTGCTTTCACGTTTGGCTTCATTAACAAGTAAATCCGCTTCACGCTCAGCTTGTCCACGTAAATTAGTTGCTTCTTGTTCAGCATTTAAAAGCATCAACTCTGCAGCTTCCTGAGATGATTTCATCTTAGCTGAGATGCTGACATATCCAATGACTAAACCAATGATGACGGCAAAAACAGCAATCGCAAGCGACATGATTTCCATGTTTTTACCTCATTTTATTGTTATTCCGAATGACATACATTCTTTTACATTCTACCATAAAAAAGTGATTTTCACAAACCTAAAATAGAATATGTTTTGGGGAATTTGGAACACATTTACCAAAATAAACTTGTTGTTTAGAAATAGTAGTTTAGTAGAGACTTGAGAAAAAGCCTACCTTTCAATAGACTTAGTAATGATCTTTAAAGGACAAGAAAGCCACGCTATCTCCATCCATCATATAAATCAAGCGATTTTCTGCATCAATACGCCGTGACCAGGCTCCTTGGTAATCATATTTGAGTGGTTCTGGTTTACCTATTCCTGTAAAGGGATCACGTTGAATATCCTTGATTAGTTTATTGATTCTTTTTAACGTTTTCTTATCCTGATTTTGCCAGTAGCAATAATCTGCCCACGCATCTTCTGTAAACTTGAGTAGCATTCATCACTCCTCAATCACATGGACCTGAGTGCTTCCAGCACGGACTTGAGCCATTCCTCGCAAAACCTTGTCTGATAACTCCTTATTTTGGGCGATTCTCAGGGTTTCCTGAATACTGTCCCATTCGCTCTTTGAAAGAACTACAATGTCCTCATCTGGATTTTTATTGACCACCGTCAAAGGCTCAAATTCATCATTTACCTTCTTCATGTAGTCCTTTAAATGATTTCGGAATGTTGAGTAAAGGACTGCTTCCATAACCATACCTCGTTTTAGCTCTTTTCCACTATTATACACGAAAAGAAAGAAATTGTCAGGAACTTGTACAAGATTTTCTTTTCTATCTATTTATACTCAATGAAAATCAAAGAGCAAACTAGGAAACTAGCCGCAGGCTGTACTTGAGTACGGCAAGGCGACGTTGACGCGATTTGAATTTGATTTTCGAAGAGTATTATTCGTAAAAAATCTCAAAAAGCCTACCTTTCGGTAGACTTAGCTTGTTTCTATTCTAATCGGCACTCTTCCAAAATTTTGCTCTGCTATACTTGGCTTTCCTAGTTGGTAAATCTGGTCTGCTTTTTGGGTCATAGCATCCCAAGGTTCTTTGCCAATTCGGCTGACTAGATTGACCTGTCCTTTCAGAGACTTGAGATGTTGCCTGCCTTTTTCAGTAAATCCAAGGACATGAATGGCTTCTGGCAAGACATTTTCTCTAGCCTGCACCAAAATATAGGTCAATAGGCGTCTGACACGCGCCTTGGTGTAACGTTTGGTCGCAACCGCCTCGACCAACTCTTCTACAGACTGGGCTGTTTTAATAGCTTCTTTAATGCGCACAGCCATTTCTTGATTGACCTGATAGATGGTGGTTAGGTCGGGATTTGACAAGATTTGATAGCGGAGCAAGGGAAAATAGTCTTCCCAGATCACCTTACTGGCCTGCTCAAATAGGGCAACAGAAGGCATAAAGCGTTCTAAGAAATCTTGGTCCTTCTGATGTTGACGGAGGGCTGTCGCCGAGGCAAAGTCCACATCTTTATTCACAGAATGGTAACCTGCCCCCTGACGCTGAATCGGATGCAGCTTGATATTTCGTCCTGCAACTGCCTTGGCATAGGCCAGAGCAAGAACATGATTGGGGGTATTACCTGAAAAATCAAGACCAGCAAATTCCTTCCACATAGCTTGGGTTTTCTGGGGATAGGAAAGGGAATCAGGCAGATTTTCCACAAATTTCTCCATCTCAGCACCTTTCTCTGTGTATAAGTCAGCGATTTTTTGATAATCTAGAACTTCTTCTGTCCCAAAAGCGAGGCTATCTATGCCCAACCGAGCTAAGATATCCACGGCCCCTTGACCGAAAAAATCTGCCGCCTGAACGCTGACTAAAAAGGGCAATTCCACTACCAGATCCGCTCCATTTTCCAGCGCCATCTGGGCTCGTGTCCACTTATCCACGATAGCAGGTTCTCCACGCTGCATGAAATTCCCTGACATAGCCACGATTTTCAGCCCCTCCGCTTGATCCAGCAGGTATTTGTGTCCATTATGAAAAGGATTGAACTCCGCGATAATACCCGTGATGGTCATAGTAATCTCCTACTTCTTTAGTATCAAATTGAGTCAATTATATTCTGTAGGCTCCGTTTTTGAGTAGTTGTTTCCTCAATGAATTTAATTGACCATTCTTTTAAGTAATTGTGTCTACTAAAATACCAGCCATTTATCCACTTATTTATTAAAGTTTTTTCATCATCGTTCAACATGTTATAATATTTTCTTTCATTTATCTTCCAATTTGATACTATATCAGACTCTAATTTTTCTATATTTTCATAATCACTTATTGATAATATATCAATACCTAGATTAGCAAATATTAAAAATTGCAAGCTAAAATAAAAGTGAACTTCCTTTGTTAGTAAAAAGTGCAATTCTAATTTGTTTTCTCTACTATCTTTTCTACAGATAAAGTAATTGAAACACGTAACAATTTTCTCTGTGATATCCCCCATTCTGCTATACTTTTCATCCATTCTTTCTATGATTGGAATACATAAATTTTTGTAAGTCCTTTCTTTCTGTATTTTAAAAAGTGCATTCATAAAAGTTTTATGTGCTACAATATTATTCCTATCTGCTTCAGACCACTTAATTAGTATCTGTTTTTGGAGTTTATCATCTAGCTGATTAACACCTACTGCAGCAAAGTATTCTTGGAATGAACGGTGAGAGAATTTTAAACTAACGCCTTCTTGAAGCATCATACAAGCACTATGAGTCGCATCATAAACTATATCATTCGTCTTTAATTCAAGGTTATTTTTAAAACAATATTTAGTAATTATTTCATCAAGTGTAGTTCTATCGAAATCTACTTTTCCTTCAAAGAATGTTTTTAAACCAATGTAGGCTAATATATTTCGAAATTCTTCAGGAGTTAATTTTGCTTTTAGTTCTCTTTTGTATCCTGATTTAGATGCATCATGTCTTTGGTACAATGTATAAAAGGCCTGATTATAAAAATCAGTTAAATTATTTGGAATAGAAGCACCAGCTTCGTAAGTCATTAACATAATTGTTAATAGGAGTGGGATAGAAGCAAAAGATTCATGAGTATCATATAAATGATCCTTTAATTCTCTGTAGAAACGCCTTTTTACTTTCTCATCATAATTCAACTTATCAATTAAGGATAACGCTTGCTCTCTATTTAATTTTTTTATCTCATACTCAGCAAACTGATTCCAACCAATAAATTCCTCAGACGGTCTTGACGACAAAACATATCTATTGCTATTGTATAACGTTACAAATTCTTTAATTTCTTTGTCCAACCAAGAACGTTTTGAAGGATTAACCTCATCTAAACCATCAAAAATTATTGTATATCTTCCAGCCTCTAATGTCGCTTTAAAATATTTCTTTTCTAAATTTAAATGATGATTTTGAACCTCTTGGTAAATAAAATCAACTAATTCATTTTCTGAGAAATCAGATTCATTAAGTGATTTTAATTCAATAAAAATTGGAATTGATGTAGCTTGTTGTACTTGATTGATAAAAATATGCTTTACAAGCATTGATTTACCAATCCCACCCGTTCCTGTCAAAATAACGTTAGATGTTTTTTCAAAAATCAATTCTGTGTTAGAGGTTTCTATTAAATCTGAATTATTATCATCTAAATAAACATGCTCATAGAAATCATATAAAAATTTCCCTTCATTTTTATACAACAATGTTTTTACAGTGGAATATTTTTTATAAGTAAATTGTAAATATTCTTGATAAACAACACCTAACTCTTCTTCTGTTTTAAACTGTAAGTCGTTATAAATTTGCTTTAACTTTTGATAAATTTTAGGTATATTGGTAATTACTTCTTTTTCAAGAATATCACCAAATGGTATTGGTATATTCATTTTCCCTTACCTCCTAAGCATAAGATTAACAATATTTGATTTACTTCTGCGCCACAAAAAACCAACGGGTGCTAGTTTCTGTTGGCTCCTTATCCTCAAAGTCTGCATAGAGTTTGAAGGACTTAAATCCAGCCTGTTCCAGCAAGATATCATAGGTCAAGATCTCATAGGTCCTCTCCTCATGTACTTCATCGTGGCGACTAAAGGAACCGTCAGCCTCCTTGATAAAGAAAGTCAGCTCATGCACGATGGAGTGAGGAGTTTCGTCCTCATATGTATCCCAAAGCATGGCAAAATCTTCCGCATTTTCATGGTAGGAATAGCCAGGGAATACTTCATCTGTCTGGTAGGTCGAGTGCACGTCAAAGATGAAAACTCCCTCTTCATTCAGCGCATTGTACACGTCCTTAAAGACGTCCCCTACTTCCACCTCATCCTGCATATAGCAGATAGAGTCCGAATAACACGTGACAAAATCGTATTTCCCTGCCTTGGACAAATTCAGCATATTACCTTCTATAAAAGCAATCTTTTGCTTGGCTGAAGTTGCTCTCTTCTCCGCAATCTTCAACATATCCGCACTCAAGTCAAGTCCAGTCACATCAAAACCAGCCTGAGAGAAGCGCACTGATTGAATTCCTGTCCCACAAGCCAGTTCCAAGAGTTTCTTTCTCTCCTTGGTCTTAGGCAAATGACGCAGAGAAAAATTCGTCCATTTGTCGTATAAACTATCGTCCATGACCGCATCATAGACAGCCGCAAAGGTTTCATAAGTCGCCATAAAACATGATACCAAGTCCGCCCGTAATTCGATAGAAAATTAGGAGCCTTACGATGGAGCCGAGCTCCAAGGAAGGCTATCTATTTTCCGATAATTACAGGACGGGTTCAAATCCTTTCTAAGATACAAAGAGCCTTAAAAGCAAAGAGTACATAGGAAACTTTCTTCCCTATCGTCAGATACAAAGAAAGTTACTTTTTATCTCAGCTTTTAGCTCGTGTTCAGTTTCGAAATGAAACAAACACGAGGCCCTTTACCTTTCTATCAATTTTTCTAAAATAAGCAAAGAAACCCAGTTGACTACAACTGAGTTCATCTTCTAAGCAAGAGCTTCTGAAATATCTACTGAATTCGCCTCATGCCATAGCTTCTCTAGATTATAATGGGCACGCATTTCTTCTGAAAAGATATGCACGACAACAGCACCGAGGTCCAGTAAGACCCAGCCTCCAGCTGCATCGCCTTCGACATGGCTACCTTTAAAGCCCGCTTGAGCTACTTTTTCACGGATATTAGCTGCGATAGCGTCCAACTGACGGCTATTCATTGAGCTAGTGATGACAAAGTAGTCCGTCACACTAGTCAAATCTTGTACATCAAGTGCGAGGATATCCTCCGCACGTTTCTCATCAGCCGCTTTCACGACTAGTTCTAGTAATTCTTTTTCGTTCATTTAATCCTCTTTTTAGAAAATATGTTTGTAATCTAGGACATCTGCAAAGCGCTCCTCCCAAATGTCCTCATAAAATTCATTAATCGTTTCTGCTGGAATGTCATCCCCATCAAAGGTTGTGACAGCACCTTCTGGAACAATAAGCTGATAGCCATATTCAAAGGCAACCTTGACAGAGGTATCCACACAATATTCTGTCTGCATACCACATAAAACTAATTTTTCAATCCCCTGCTTATCCAAGTATTCTTTTAAGCCAGTTTCTTTGAAAATACTGTTATATTTCTTCTGAAAGACCTTTTCAGCAGGTTTTCGATTTAAAAGCGCAGATAACTGCCAATCTTCTGATGTTTGAGCTTCAGAGTTCTCAATATGTTGAACATAGATAATTTCAATATTCTTGCTTCTAGCCTGGTTTTGTAAATAAGAAATTTTTTCCAATAGACTTTTTGTCTGGAACCCAGTTTCTACTAAAACATTCTGAACATCAATGATTATAAAAGCCGTCTTCATTTAGTTCTCTTTCAAATAGTGCACAAAGGCGTTATAGGTTTCAAGGGTTTGGGGATAGATGGGGAATCCCTGATGAGCTAGATACTCCACGGTACGAGCTGTTTCGTAGGCCACCGCCTTATTGAGCGATAGACTTGCAATCTCACGCGCCACATCTACTCCAGGAAAGGCTCGATTGTGCTCGATATAGTCTGCTACATAGACAACCTTATCTAGGTCTGTCATCTGACCAGCACCGACTGTATGGACTTCAATGGCTCGCAGGATTTCTGAATCATGCAAATCCAAATCTTCCTGAATTTTGTAAATTCCGACCATACCATGCCAGACATTATTACCCCAGTTTTTGAGGTCAGGGTCTAGCTGGTAACGGTCAATCAAGTCTAGAAATTCCTGATCTGACAACTTTTTAGCATAGTCATGAAGAAGACCTGCTAGACTTGCTTTCTCAACATCTACACCAAAGCGCTGAGCTAACTCCATAGCGGCACGCTCCACACCTAGACAATGGGTTAGACGTTTCTCAGGTAGAAGCTCTGCCATTTTTTCCAACAAGGCCTCACGGGAGCAGTTGATATAGTCTTGATAGGACATCAGTAGAGCCCCTCCTTCTCGATGTAGTCTAGCACTGGCTGAGGTAGGAGAAAGTTGGGTTTCCGACCTTGGGCAATGAAGTCCCGCACCATGCTGGACGAGATATCCATGAGCGGTACGTCCACCCAGATAACTGGATAGGAAGTCCCTGCCTTGTAGCGTGGACGCTGAACCCCCACAAACTGAACCATGTCAACCAGTTCATCAATTCGGTACCACTTAGGCAGATAGTCAACCATGTCGGCACCGATGATAAAGTAATAATCCGTATCTGGATGTTGCTCTGTCAAGATTTTCATGGTGTCGTAGGTGTAGGAAATACCCTTGCGCTCCAACTCAATGGTTTCAATGACTAGGCCGTCAATCCCCTCAATTGCCAACTCAAGCATCTTGAGACGATGGTGTTCAGGGATGGTTTCCTTTTTATCAACGTGAGGAGGTTGGTATTCAGGCATGAGAAGAACTTGATCCAGTCCCAACTGTTGCCGTACTTGATCCGCAACAATGAGATGGGCATTGTGAACAGGGTTAAAATTCCCCCCTAAAATCCCAACTTGTTTGCGTTTTTTCTCCTTGATTTCTGGCTCCAACTCTACCTTGGTAAAGGGAGTCAATAGTTCGATTGTCATAGGCTAGTCCCCTTTATTTCTCTATAAAAACAGTTATTTGGAGTTTCGGTCTTAGATTTCTTTGACTTTCTTAGAAATCTTGCGATTTTCTTTCTTGCTAGATTGTTTAAACAAAATCAAGATGCGTCCTATTTTTTGGACTGTATCCACACCGATTTCTTCTTCCAAAATTTCAGCTACTTCGTGGATGTTTTCATCTGTGTTTTGTAAGAGAGTAACCTTGATTAATTCACGCGCATCAAGAGCTTGACGGACGCTGGTTTTGATTTGGTCGTTGAGTCCATTTTTCCCGATTTGGATGATAGGTTTGAGGGTGTGTGCCTGGCTGTTGAGGAAGGCACGTTGTTTTGATGTTAATGACATAATTTCTTTAAAAGAGTTTCTTTTTATACTTTTCTGAAGTGGTGACGGACGTCAGCAAAGTCCTTCGGACTTTCATGACTAAAATTTGAGCCTAAGGTCTCAAATTTTCCGCAGTTGGTACAATCACTTGTACCAACTTACACCACAGCGAAAAGTATTCTCTATGGGGCTCGCCTTGCTCGCCCAAATTCAGACAACCCTTTCCTTTCTGTGCTTAAATAATTGCTTTTCGTGTGACGACGGCGACGCCTTCTGGTGCCCAGACGGCGACTTTTGCTGTGCCTGTTACACGAATCCAGCCTAGGCCTGAAATGACTAGGTCTGTCTTATCTTTAATGGTAAAGACATGCTGGACTAGCCTTGGGAAATCTTCTTTTTCCTTGCTATTTGGTGGTGTCAGAAGAGTTCCCAGGTGCTTATCGTAGAAAGCACTAGCTCCTTCAAGCTTGCTACGATGGAGTTTGAGTTCATTATCAAAGAAAGCAGTAAATCCTTGCTTTTCTCCTGCTATAAAGTCAAAGCGTCCCAAACCACCTAAAAATAGGGTTTGCTCAGGATTAAGCTGATAGGTCTTAGGCTTGATTTCCTTTTTAGGACTGACATACTTGAGGTTTTTGGCCGTCAAGTAGTGAGCCATCTGGTGGCGGTGGATAATTCCCGGCGTATCGTAAATATAAGATCCGTCGTCAAGCGGAATCTCTATTTTGTCCAAGGTTGTCCCTGGGAAGCGTGAAGTAGTGATGACATTCTGATCACCCGTGATTTCTTGGATAATAGCATTGATTAGAGTTGATTTTCCAACGTTGGTCACACCGACCACATAGACATCGCGGCCCTTACGGTAGTGTTCAATCTTGTCAATGACTTCCTTAATGGCATGTTTATTTTGTGCTGAAGTTAGGACCACATCGACTGGACGAAGACCTTCTTCATGGGCACGTTTCATGAGCCACTGGCTAATCTTACCAGACTTAACTGACTTAGGAAGGATATCTTTTTTATTTCCTACCAAGAGGACATCATTGCCCGAGACGAAACGTGGTAAACCTGGGATGACAGATCCATTAAAATCAAAGATATCAATAACATTGACCACTAAAGCATCACTGTCTCCCACCTCGTGCAAGAGCTTGAGGAAATCATCGTTCGTCAACTGGACATCTGTGATTTCATTGTAGTGGCGGAGACGGAAACAGCGTTGGCAATAGACTTCGCCAGTCTCCAAACCTTTTTCAAGTGCCGACTGGGGGGTAAAACCAAGACCAGCTTTATCTGTCGTCTGAATGGTTGCTCCACAACCAATACAGAGAATTTCTTCCATAGTTAAATTCCTTTTTTATATGTAATCGGTCCGTACTTTTCAGTGATTTTTCTCATAACACGACGCTCACGAGTTCGGTTAATCTGCGTTTTGATTGAGTCATGTTGGACCAAGGGTTTGACTAAAATTGACCGAATCCCTGCACGGTGGGCTGCTCGTATATCTGTCATGAGCTGGTCACCAACCATGACCACTTCCTTTTTGTCATAGTGGAATTCCTTCATAGCACGGTCAATACCAAATGTGAAGGGCTTCAAGGCCCAGTAAACGTAATCAATCCCAAATTTCTCAACTGCTCGTTGAACGCGTTTTTTCGTGTTATTTGACACTACGATAATGCCAATACCCGCGTCCCGAAGGTCATGTAGCCATTGCTTCATCTCTGGCGTTCCATCAGGGTTGTTCCAAGCAATGAGGGTATTATCCAAATCGACCAAAACAGCCTTGATTCCCTGCGCCTGCAGGCTTGGGACTGTCAGATCATAGACTGCTTCCACAGCAAAATCTGGTATATAATTTTCAATCGCCATTCTGGCTCCTTTTCTTAACTTTTTTTCGCAATTTTCCTTAGTAACAAGGATAAAACAATCCACAAACCTGCACTAGCCAAACTGATATAGAGCCAAGCATGGGGCTCATCTGTTAAAGGCAAGGGAACATTCATTCCGAAAAAGCCTGTCACGACTGCCAAAACAGCTAGCAAGACTGAAATGATAGTCAAGGTTGTCAAATTGTCATTCAGATTATTGTTTAGAATATTGTTGTAAGAGGCTGAAAGCTGCTGTAAAATCTGAGAGATTAGGTCTGTCATGGATACCAGCTGATGAGCCTCAATCATGGCATCATCAAACTGTTCTCTCTCAATCTCATCAAAACTACGATACAAGGCATGACCTTGAATATGCTCTAACAAAATCCGATTTTGTTTGGCAGCTGCCGTTAGATAAACCATACCAGTCTCCAAATCAGACAGGGCAAAGAGGTTTTTCTTAGTAGTTCGCTGGCGCAAGAGGTCATTGACCTCATCCCTACTCTTGTCCATCTGCTCAATGACAGGATAGTAGGCATTGCTGATAATTTCCAGACTGGCAAAGAGAAACTTATAAATCGAAAGCGTGTCATGGCTCTCCAGATAACGAGTCATCTGTTCAATGACATAGGCGTTCTTGGTATTACTAATGGTAATCAGGCGACGATGCTCGACAATAAAGGTCATGGGAAAAGTCTCATAGTAGGCCTTGTCCTTTTTTACGTCTAGGACATTATAGATAAAGGTAACCGTCCCACTTTCACGGTGGTAGTCCATGTGGGCGCGCTCGTTTCTATCCAGTGCGTATTCAATGGTTTCCTTGTCCAAACCGTAAATTTCAGAAAGGTCTTCTAGTTTATTCAACTTTCCTAGGTCTAGGTCTATCCAGGTACAACCATTGCCCAACTGCTTTTCTAAAACCATCTTTTCTCCTTATTAAACTCCCTCTATTGTACCACAAATTACTTAAAATAACAGGTCTAGTCTGTGCGTGAGAAATTGCTAACAACTGTGATATTTCGGTTAGGGACAAAGTGAAGGGCTTGCTCCTCGCTACGAAGCTGTGTCGTACGAATTCCCACACTGACAACCTTACCCGATACAGTAATCGGTCCATTTGTCAGAACGACCTCATCTCCCACATCCAGTTGACGTTCAAAGAGGATGAAAAAGCCATTGATGACATCAGACAGAAAGCCTTGGGCTCCCATACCAATCGCTACCCCAGCAATACCAGCTCCAGCCAGCAAACTAGAAACTGGCAAACCTAAAATCGACAAAATGCAGTAGAGTAAAAAGAAATATAGCGTATAATTAAACACATTTTCTAGTAAACGTGAGATGGTTTTTTGGCGTCCGACATCATGACGAGACATTTTTAGAGAAGGTTTGACAATTCTCTGCACCATGGTATGAAGCATTTTTTTAGCAATATAAAATACAATCAAAAGCAGTAAAAGAGAAATGACCTTGGTTAGAATATTCTCGATAATGGTTGTCACATCTAGCTTTTCAATATAAGCCTGAATAAATTTTTGCATATAAAACTCCTTTATTTCATTATACCATATTTTCATCAGTCTCATTCTCCATAAATATTCAAAAAATAGACAGAAAATTCTTGATTTTGTCTATCATTTATACTATAATCATAATCACTACACAAAAAGGAGATTATTATGAAAAGAATCATTCATGCTTGGAATAAGGCAAGCCTTGTCAAGCGTATCTTGATTGGTATGCTTTGTGGGGAATCCTAGGACTGACCCTTCCTAATCTCTCAGGGATTGGGCTACTCGGGGATTTATTCGTTGGAGGTCTAAAAGCTGTTGCTCCTATCCTAGTCTTTGCTCTCGTTGCCAATGCCCTTTCCCAACATCAAAAGGGACAAGATAGCAATATGAAAACTGTTGTTTTCTTGTATATCCTATGATAGGGACTTTCGCCGCTGCTCTTGTAGCTGTACTAGCAAGTTTCATCGTCCCTATTGAAATTACCCTAAATAGTGCCAATACTGAAATTGCACCACCAGATGGGATTGGGCAGGTCCTCAGCAACCTCTTGCTCAAACTGGTTGACAGCCCAGTCAACGCCCTGCTTACTGCTAACTATATTGGAATCTTATCTTGGGCAGTCATTTTTGGAATCGCTATGAGAGAAGCCAGTAAAAATAGTAAAGAATTGCTAAAAACTATCGCTGACGTGACTTCTAAAATTGTCGAATGGATCATCAATCTGACTCCATTTGGAATCCTTGGTCTTGTTTTTAAAACCATTTCTGACAAGGGAGTCGGAAGGCTTGCCAACTACGGTATTTTATTGGTTCTATTAGTAACGACTATGCTTTTTGTTGCCCCTGTGGTCAACCCTTTGATTGCCTTCTTCTTTATGAGACGCAATCCTTACCCTCTAGTTTGGAACTGCCTCCGTGTCAGCGGTGTGACAGCCTTTTTCACTCGTAGTTCTGCGGCTAACATTCCTGTCAATATGAAACTCTGCCATGACCTTGGACTCAACCCAGATACCTATTCTGTTTCTATCCCACTCGGTTCTACTATCAATATGGCTGGAGTAGCGATTACCATTAACCTTTTGACCCTTGTTACAGTTAACACTCTTGGAATTCCTGTTGACTTTGCCACAGCCTTTGTCCTCAGTGTGGTAGCAGCTATCTCAGCCTGTGGTGCTTCAGGTATTGCCGGAGGTTCCCTCCTTCTTATCCCAGTTGATTGTAGCCTTTTCGGTATTTCTAACGATATTGCCATACAAGTTGTTGGGGTTGGTTTTGTGATTGGTGTCATCTAAGACTCATGTGAAACAGCCCTTAACTCTTCTACAGATGTCCTCTTTACCGCCGTTGCCGAATACGCAGCAACCCGTAAAAAATAACTCATCAAGGCAAGCCTGCTCATGTCTTGTCTTTTACGCTTTTATTCTAACTTATTAGGAAATTCTTATGTCTATTAGCCAACGTACGACCAAGCTCATCTTAGCTACCTGTCTTGCCTGCCTGCTTGCTTATTTTCTCAATCTTTCGTCAGCAGTTTCGGCTGGAATTATCGCTCTCTTGAGCCTATCTGATACGCGTAGAAGTACTTTAAAACTGGCTCGCAATCGTCTTTTTTCTATGCTTCTAGCTCTGGCTATCGGTGTTCTAGCTTTTCACTTGAGCGGATTTCATATCTGGAGTCTCGGCCTCTATCTGGCCTTCTACGTTCCTTTAGCCTACAAGATGGGCTGGGAAATTGGCATCACACCAAGCACTGTTTTGGTTAGCCATCTCTTGGTTCAAGAGTCAACCTCTCCAGACCTTCTAGTCAATGAATTCCTTCTCTTTGCTATTGGTACAGGATTTGCCTTGCTTGTTAATCTCTATATGCCTTCACGAGAAGAGGAAATCCAGCACTACCACACGCTGGTGGAAGAAAAGTTAAAAGATATCCTCCAGCGCTTCAAATACTATTTATCCAGAGGAGACGGACGCAACCGAGCACAGCTGGTAGCAGAATTAGACACGCTTTTGAAAGAAGCCCTCAGACTGGTCTATTTGGATCACTCTGACCACCTCTTTCACCAGACCGACTACCATATCCACTACTTTGAGATGAGACAACGACAAAGTCGTATCCTGAGAAACATGGCCCAACAGATTAACACTTGTCACCTTGCCGCCAGTGAAAGCCTGATCTTAGCGCAACTCTTTTCAAAAATTGCAGGTCAACTGAGCCAGACCAATCCTGCTTCTGATTTGCTAGATGAAATTGAACGTTATCTGGAAGTCTTCCGGAACCGCAGTCTGCCCAAGACAAGAGAAGAATTTGAAACCCGCGCCACCCTTCTTCAACTCCTACGTGAAGCCAAAACCTTCATCCAAGTAAAAGTTGACTTTTATCAAAAATATAGACAGTAAAAAATAAAACCACTAAAAAACAGAGCTTGCCAGCATTCTTGAAAAGTAGTATAATTATTGCATGCGCAATCATCTTGTGACGCAGAGACTGCCCGTTAATGGACTTTCTTCTATATTATGACTCTAAAAAGAAAGGAGACACTATGACCTATTTGGAAAAATGGTTTGACTTCAATCGGCGTCAGAAAGAAATTGAAAGTCTCTTGGAAGAGACCATTGCCCAACAGAGCGAGCAAAGTCTGACCTTGAAAGAGTTCTACCTGCTCTACTATCTGGACTTGGCTGAAGAAAAATCTCTACGCCAGATTGACCTGCCAGATAAACTTCATCTGAGCCCGAGCGCAGTTTCTAGGATGGTGGCTCGCTTGGAAGCTAAAAATTGCGGTCTACTCAGTCGCATGTGTTGCCATCAAGATAGACGCTCTAGTTTTATCTGCCTGACAAATGATGGGCAAAAGACACTGGCCTCGCTACAAAAGACTGTCGAAGAAAGCTTGGAAGCAGGTTTGGATTTCTTGATTTAAGATGATTTTAAAAAAAGTTGCGTGCGCAATCATTTTTCTTGACATTCTCTTTTATAAGGAGTAAAATAAAGTTAGCATTAAACAAAGGAGTTTTAAATATGATTGAAATTACCTATATAGATGCCAGCAAGAACGAAAGAACTGTGACTTTCGAGTCTTATGAAGACTTTGAACGTTCACAACAAGCTTGCCTTATCGGCGTCGCAGACTACTACCCTGTCCAAAAATTAACTTACAAGGGTCATAATTTGGACTACCATGGGACTTATGGAGATATCTTCTTCTATCTCATGAAACAAGATTTAAGCCAATATAACTAAAAAAAGGAGAAATACAATGGCAAAAGCAATTACAGATGCAACATTCGAACAAGAAACAAAAGACGGTTTGGTCTTAGTAGACTTCTGGGCAACTTGGTGTGGTCCATGTCGTATGCAAGGTCCAATCTTGGACAAATTGTCTGAAGAACTTTCAGAAGATGTCTTGAAAATCGTTAAAATGGACGTTGATGAAAATCCAAACACAGCTCGTGCTTTTGGAATCATGTCTATTCCAACTCTTCTCTTCAAAAAAGACGGCCAAGTTGTCAAACAAGTTGCAGGTGTTCACACAGCAGAACAAATCAAGGCCATCATTGCTGAATTGAGCTAATCAAACGAGAGACCAAGTACTTTCTTTGGTCTCTTTTTTCTTGCCCTTTGCCATTTTTCAAAAAATATGCTAGACTATAGTAGATTGAAACTAGAATAGTACACCTCTACTTATAAAACATTGTTAAAAATCGATTTGACTGTCCTGATCGATTTATCCTGTTTTTATTTCATTTTACTATATAAGTAGAATATTACGATGTTTGGGATATGCCATCGCTAAAAAAAAACTCGATTTGGTATTTTTTAGTTCCCTAATGGGAGCTTTTTGCGTGTTCTGAACATTTCCCATTTTGGAAGGAGTACTGTGAAACGTCAATCAGCCTTGGTCGTCTTTAGTGGTGGTCAAGATTCAACAACCTGCCTTTTCTGGGCCATGCAACACTATGAAACAGTCGAAGCTGTCACCTTTGCCTACGGCCAACATCATCACCTCGAAATTCAAATTGCTAGAGAAATCGCCAAGGAACAGGGCATTCGTCACCATATCCTCGATATGTCTCTGCTGGGACAAATCACTGCTCAACCAGACTTTGCGACGATTCATATTTCCTACATTCCTGACAAGCTCTGTGTCGAGTCAAAATCCCTCAAACTATATCTATTTAGCTACCGAAACCACGGAGATTTCCACGAAAACTGTATCAACACCATCGGGAAAGACTTGGTCAACTTGCTAGACCCTCGCTATTTAGAAGTCTGGGGAAAATTCACTCCGCGCGGTGGCATTTCAATCGACCCCTACTATAACTACGGTAAGCAAGGAACTAAGTATGAGGGCTTGGCAGAACAACGCCTCTTCCAACACGACCTTTATCCAGAGAAAATTGACAACCGCTAAAGTCATACTCAATGAAAATCAAAGAGCAAACTAGGAAGTTAGCCGCAGGTTACTCAAAGCAGTGTTTGAGGTTGTAGATAAAACTGACGAAGTCAGCTCAAAACACTGTTTTGAGGTTGCAGATAGAACTGACGAAGTCAGCTTAAAACACTGTTTTGAGGTTGCAGATAGAACTGACGAAGTCAGCTTAAAACACTGTTTTGAGGTTGCAGATAGAACTGACGAAGTCAGCTTAAAACACTGTTTTGAGGTTGCAGATAGAACTGACGAAGTCAGCTTAAAACACTGTTTTGAGGTTGCAGATAGAACTGACGAAGTCAGCTTAAAACACTGTTTTGAGGTTGCAGATAGAACTGACGAAGTCAGTAACATCTATACGGCAAGGTAAAGCTGACGTGGTTTGAAGAGATTTTCGAAGAGTATCATACGAAAAAGCCCTGTTCCTCAAGATGAGGAGCAAGGCTTTTTGAGTTTCAATTATTTTTCTGTTCCAAGGAAATTTTTTGCAACAAGGGCTGCAAGAACTCCACCAGCGATTGGTGCAAGGATGAAAATCCAAACTTGTTGAAGGGCTGCGCCGCCTACCAAGACAGCTGGTGCCAAGCTACGAGCCGGGTTTACTGAAAGTCCAGTAATCTTCAATCCGACAAGAATCATCGCCATCAATGACAAACCGATTACCAAACCAGCAATCGCGCCATTGCCCTTACTTTCTGAAGTCACAGTCATAATAACTAAGACAAACAAGAAAGTTGCAATGACTTCAAACAAGAAACCACCAAAGACAGTGACACCGTTTGCCAAGGCATTTTCACCAAGACTAGCAGTTGACATACCTGAATTAGCCAAGAGGAAGAAGACTGCGCCAGAAGCGATGAAAGCTCCAACAACCTGACCAAGGATGTAGTTTACAAGTTCTGAAGATGACAAACGTTTGTTTACAAACATAGCAATCGAAACAGCCGGGTTCAAGTGAGCACCTGAAACAGTTCCGATTGAGTAGGCTGCCACCACGATTGCCAAACCAAAGGCAAAGGCGATTCCAAGGTGACCAAGGCCATCAAGACCATTTCCAAAAACAACAGCTCCTGTCCCAACGAACACAAGCATGAACGTACCGATTAACTCAGCAACAAATTTTTTCATTTTCTTTCTCCTTTTTTCAAAAACTAGATACTAGTCTATCAAAAGTAGGAAAGGGTTTCAAGAAAATTGATTGGAAATTTTTTGAAAATCATAGAACTATTAGCTAATCCCTAGTATTGAAAAGACTGGATAGCTTCTTTCAGGTCATCTTGTAAACTATTTCTCTGGTCAAGTTGGACATAGACTTCCACCAGACAGGATCTAAAGTTGGAAAATTTGTAAAAATTCTCCCTTTCTTCTATCGGAAAATCAACAGTTTTTATCCAAGAAGCTACTTGTTCTTGCGCTAACTTCCCTTGTAAAATAGGTTCATAGATCACTCTTGCTAAACGCCAATCCTCATCATCTGTAAAGCGAATCGACATTCTTTTAAATAATTGGCCAAGTATCTCAAATACTTCATGAACTCTGTTTTTAGGAAAGCCCGGATGACAAACCACCTCTGTCAGTAAATCGGCTCCATGTGCAAAAGCATGAACCCAACCATACTGACTTGAAAAACCCCTTGTATCCTTTTCTGGCTCTATAATATTTGTAGTGGGTAAATCCCCTATGGATATTATGGAGCCTATT
>ERZ1023389.13-NODE-13-length-93207-cov-16.856611_pt1 | contig 93207 bp, 92 predicted proteins | sample MGYA00380502_ERZ1023389 | MGnify/ENA primary metagenome ERZ1023389 (study PRJEB33173, sample SAMEA4830382) | metagenome | study: EMG produced TPA metagenomics assembly of the PRJEB25223 data set... | reverse complement strand
TATGCGTGTGCGATAGATCAGCTTTCGTGCGTTTTAATGACGCAATTTCATCATCGATTTTACTGTCAATAGTTGCAATAGAATTAGCTCGTAACTGAGTTTCAGATTTTAACGCTTCTGAAGTCTCAGTTACTTTATTTGCAAGTGTTTCAACACTGGTTTTTGTTGCTAAGTTTGATGTATCAATCGTCAATCCGTCAGTATTGATCTGCGGGATTTCGTCTTTAGTAGCATATTTTGACAATATTGTGTGCAGATCAGCGATGTCACTTGCTTGATGTGTATGTGCTGATGGCGTAAAGTTTGCTGGTTTATTAGTAATACTATTCCAAGTGTGGCTGTGATTGCTGTTTGCTTTAGCATTAAGCAGCGATTGCAGACCGCTGATGTCGCTGATAGTGTGACTATGAGACGACGGATTAAAGCTAGACGGCTTGCCAGTGATACTATCCCAAGTAACAGATGCAGGCGCTGATGAAACGCCTGCTAACTGCTCTTTAATCTCATCAATCGATTTACTTAAGCTTGTTTTGCTCGTGTTAAGTGACTGAATCGCTTTGTCATGTGCATCATCTTTTTGAGTACTGCGCTCGATCTCATCTTGTATTTTCTTATTGATGTCATCTAATGCAGACTGGGGCAAATTTGGCGTGCTTGTGCCACTGTTTTGATTACTGAAGTCAAGCAGCGGCACACTGCTACCGTCTGAGTTTGATTGCTCAAACTTAAGACTGATCTCCCAAAAGTTGCCTTTTTTCTGACTGATTTCATAATTTTCACAGACATATTTTTTGGTTTGCCCGTGCGGGTTTGTCCACAAAAACGGTATCACACCTTTGTGTTCATCAAGAAAGGTTTTGATGGGCAAGATGACTGTTTGCCAGTCGCCTGTTTTTGAACCTGACCAGTCCATACGCTGATTGTTGATGCCGACGCTTACACGCTGGGCATAGCCGTCGCCAAATTGGGTTTTGCTAACAGTATGATGAACACTGGCGGACGCTCCCATGTTCATTTTCCAAGTGAAGGTTTTCATTTTTTACCCCAACAAAAAACCTACCGATATCGGTAGGTTTGTGTGATTTGGTTTACATTTTGAGTTTATCTTGGTAAAAATTAAATTTTGGCAATACCACCAGCCAATGGTTGAACATATTCTTCTTTCATACTATCTCCCGTATAATTCACCGCCTTGTCGGCGTGCTTGAATAAAACGCTGATTAAGTTTTGCATCAACGGTATGACTAATCATCTTACCAATAGTTACCATCATATCACCGTTTGGCATTTGTTGTACATCGGTCTTTTCGCCTGAATAGTTATTGATAACGACATTCACAGGGCGGCCGCCATTGCCGATTTTATCTAACTTATCATCCAAGGCTTTGGCGGTATGCCGTGGTAGCACTCGCTCGCCTTTTTCAAGATTCCAAGTACCGCTTTTGGGAACAGACATAATGCCGTCATGGGCTTGACCGACGGGCATGACCACCGATTTAATCGCACTGACGATTTTTGCCCCATGACCTACCGCCAACGCCATATCTGCCAGCCCCTCAGGGAAACCCTTGGCAAGACCTTTACTGATGGCCTGCTGCATGGCAAGACCTGCCTGTGCAATAGCAAAGCCTTGTTGCATGGCAAACATGGCACGATATAGCCGAGACTGCTCGCCTAGGCTGTCTTTGGTGATGGACGCCAGCGATTCAAAGATATTTTCACCTTGGCTGAGTATCAGCGTGCGTTTGGCTTCTTGGTACGCTTCATCAATGGCAATCCTTGCCGCCACCCCTTCTTGTGCTATCTGTGTGAGTGCGTCTTCGTTGTCTTTATAAAGCTGTTTTTGTTTATCCATAAACCGCCCTAAGCGATTTAGGCGGGTTTCATGTTCAAAGTTAAGCTCATCAAAAGCAGAGCTGTCAGGCTTGGGCAAATCAAGCAGCTCACTCATCAGCTGTCTGCTTTGGGCGGACACATCGGTACCGTATAAGCGGTGTTGCTCGGCTAAGATGGTTAATTGCTCATCTAGGATGTCAAGGCGTTTTTCTTCTTCACTGCGACTGTCAAACACCAGCTGCATATACGCCTTGTGTGTTGCCAATTTTTTTTGTTCGGTGGCGTGTAGTTGTAGATTTGCCTTAATCTGCTCATAAATATGCTCTGTGCCATCTTGCTTTAATCCTGCGTATTTTTGTAGCTCTTCATTGTTTTGCCGCTCAATGTTAAGCAGTTCACGCTGATATGATGATGCGTGATTTGATAGCATGGCATCATGTTTGATTTGGCTGCTTCTTTGATTAAGCTCAAACGCCAATTTGGCATTTTCGGCATTTGCCGCCCAAAGCAATAAGTTGTTTTTGGTTTCACCATTTAACACACTCATCTCATGGCGAACATCAAACAAATCATGTGCCAGCTCATCAAAAGGCGTCTGCTTGCCCACAAGTTTGATGGTGCGTGCCAATGATTTTAATTCATCATTAGCTTTTTTGGTGGCGGTGTATAAATCTTTTTGCCTTGCCAAATCTTTAAGCTTTTGTTTTTGTGCTTCGGTTGCCTCATAAAACTTGCCCAGTTTGTTATCCGTCTCAAATATCATCTCTGATAGACTGTTATTTAACAGCTGATGGGATTCATGATGCAGTTTTGCTACCAAAGCATCAAGCTCATTGATGGCATCCGTGATGTCATCGGCAGTTTTTTTGGTTTTATCGGACGCATTTGTCGCAGCACTGCCTACGCTGTTATAACTGTCTGCCAGTGACGCATTGGCTTTTGTGGCTTGGGTTGCTTTATCCGCCAGCTGTGTGACATAGTTGTATGCTGAATTGGTATTATTGTCTTTGATGGTGTGGGCAACCCCAAAATCAACATTGTCATATTGCACCCGTCCAAGGCTGACCGTACCAATCAGCGGAATGCTGGCTTCTATACCCAAAACCTTTGCCATACTGCTCGCTTTGGTGCTAAGAAAATCAATCTTTCTTGCGGCATTGTTAATCATCATCTCGATGATTGAGACAAACGCATTGCCGATTCCGATGAAGATATTTTGTGTCGCTTTGCCCAGCTGTACAAAATTATGCAGGGCGTTTTTTGCTCCAGCTTTGGCGGTGGCGTTAATCAAATCAAAGGTTTTGGCGGCAACTTGTAGCATGCCCACAAAGCCGCCATGGCTGGTCGCAAAGAAATTAGAAAATGCCCCCGTGCTGCCCTTTGTGGTATCACCCACTTTGGCAAGCATATTATCAGCAAAGGCAGAGACAGTATCCCACGCCATTGAAAAGCCATCGCCAATAAATCCAATGAAATCCTTTGCCATGAGTGTGACTACCCCAAAGGCATCAGACAAGCTTTCAAGTGCACCTGTCACCCCATGCGTACTGACCACCACAGATGCCAGCACCGCCCCTATGGCGATGATGGGGTGAGCGGTGATGATCCGCCCAAGCGACATAAACGCACCGCCCAAGCCTGTGATGGTACGAGTGGCAAGAATGCCCACGCCTATCGCCCTTCGTTTGGTTTTCGTCCAGCCTATGCTTGCAAGCGTTGCCGCTTTGGTGGCGAGCGTGGTTCTGTCAAAACTTGTTGCCAAACCAACCAATGAGCGAGCATAAACGGCGGTGGCCGCTATGGCGGTTTTGGTTAAGTCAATATAATGGGCTTTTGTCAAGCGTAGTAACACAAGCCGAGTGGACAAGGCATTATAAGCCGTGATTTGCCCTTGTACGCTAAATGCGTTGGCGATACTGGCTTTTGTATTTGCTAAGCTCGTCCCTGTCAGTGTGGCAAATGATGTTACTAAGGCAGAGTTTTTAGCGATGATGCCAAGCCATACCGCCCCGACCATCGCTGCCGCACTGACCAGCGTGCGAAAATGCTCAGCCGCCCATAAGACGGCATTGGCAATGTTTTGGCTCATCATGCTGTTTTGGTTCATGATGTCATCAATGAGATAATTATACTCGTTTTTAATGACTTGTAGGGCTTGTGATACCGTGGTTGGCATCTTAGCGGACATGGCGGACAGACTGTCCGTGGCTTTTGCCACCGCATTATAAACCACATCGGCCGTGATTTTACCGTCTTTGGCAAGGTCTCTAATGGCATTTGATGTTACGCCCATCTCTTTGGCAATTAAATCCATCAAAATGGGGGCTTGTTCGGCGACCGAGTTAAACTCATCACCACGCAACACCCCTGACGCCAACGCTTGCCCAAGCTGGGTTAAAGCGGCCGCTTGAGCCTGTGCTGACCTGCCACCAACATTCATCGCCATGGTCATGTTACGAGTGAAATTGATGACATCTTGCTGGCTTTTGCCAAGAGCGGACAATGACCGCTGTGAGTTTGAATACAAATCCACAACCGCATCAAAACTTGACCGCTGTTCATTGGCGATGGCTCTTAGCTCAGTTTGTACGGCATGAAACTGCTCGGTACTGCTCGTCGCTAAGCGGATTTGGCTTGCCAAATTTTGCATTTGGTCGGCGGTGGCGATGATGTGTGAGACGCTCACCGCACTGCCCAAAGTTGCAAAAGCTATACCAAGCTGACCGCCCACAAGCTTGCCGTAGTCCGCAACGCTCTTTAATTCTTTTTTGGTCTTGTCGGTCGCCTTTTTCATCTCACGCACATAATTGGCGGTGTTGGCGTGGAGCAAGATGTCTAAGCGTGATAAAACTTTTGCCATGATGATTTCTTATAAAGTAATAATAAAAAAACGCTGAACAGCACAAGCCGTCAGCGTCTAAATATAATTTTGATTTTGTAAAATTATGCCTTAAAATGGTCTAAATTTCAAGCGGTTTTCAAACATCATTTATTCCCCATTTTTTGTTGATTTAATCCCTTTAAATTAAATCGGTAAGTGTGATTAGTACCGTCAAAATTGGGGAAATTCAAAACCAAAGAATTTGAATTATAAAGTTTTAATAAAAAATAATCATCTTCTTTGAGTTTCGTCTCCTTGTGCATTTTTACATCTGAGTAATTTTCTGATGGAGCAATGGAATAAGCATGAGGATTAAAATAATCCAACTGATACCAACGAGCTTCATCATCATCAAATCTTGCTCTCATGTAACAAGAATTCATACACACTTCAACCAAACCACTATCATGACCAATTACAATCTCATCATTATAAAAGCCTGTATCATGACTATTTTTAATAATGATTTGCAAATTTTGATTTCCACCCTGACCAATTCCAAGATTTACGGCATTGGTAGATTTTATCATGGATAGTGTTAAATAAGTTCTTTCTACTTCATTAAATGTTTTGCGGTAGGTCCATTTACTGCCCCTAAAATCAGTTTCTGATTTTTCATTAAAAAAATCAGAAACATCAACGTCTTTGGCATGGTCAATTTGAGTAAATGCAGAAAAGTTGCCATTATTAGATTTATTTGTTAAAAATATCTGACCGCTATTGTCTTTATACTGATAAAGATTTTGAGCATATGCAATGCTTGAAAACAAGCTAAGCATGATAATAATATTTTTCATAAAACAAGGCTTTGGGTATCATACAACCGTATCATACCCAAAAACCTATCTTTTTTCAACCTATGGCAGAAAACATCGCAAGCGTTCGCTCCATTTGGGCTTGTAGCTGTGCTTTTCTCTGTTCTAGCTCATAGGCTTCTCGCTCCTCGTCCGTCATGGGATTTGGGTCAATGATAAGATAATCAGACGGCTTACCCCCTGCCATGGCACAAGCGATGACCGCCGATTGTATGTCGCCACGATAACCGCCAATTGGGTCAAGGCGGTCATAGGCTCGCCACTGGGCAAACTCGTGGGCGGTCATTGTGCGTTCAAGCTCGCCCACTGTTTTGCCCAAATGTCCTGCCAATTTAAACAAAAAAAGCCGACTTTTGTCGGCGATTAGTTTTTTTCGTGGTCTTCGGTATCAATATCTAGCCCATTTAATTTGTTGATTTCTTTAATAACTGACAACATCGCCTTAAAATTAATTTGGTTAATGCTGTCCAAATCATCAAGGCTAAATAAGCGATTGCCTTTTTCATCACATACCCCAAAGATAAAAGACAACGCCATATTATTGCCTTTTTCCTTTTCTAGGTGTTTGGCGATTTGTTCTTGTTCGCCCACGCTGATTTGACGGATATAAATGTCGCCATCAAATTCAGCGATGTTGATTTTCTTTGGCTCATTGATGGCGGATAGACCTGCCAATAATTCGGTTGCTAATGTTGCTACTTTACTCATAATATATACCTTTTAATTTATTTAAAATAAATCAAGCCATTTATCATTAAATGGCTTGATTTTGTGGGTTTAGGTTATTTAATTAACCTGTAACTTTGGTAACATCGCCTGTGATGGTAATTGTACCAGTTTTGCGGATTTTCTTTTTTTGGTCGCTGTTATCAGTGGTCAGCTTTGAGATGATACCCTTAAATTGACGGGACTCGCCTGTGGCAACCACATATTTTAACTGCCAATGCAACTCTTTACCGCCCTCAAAACTGGTTTGCAGTAGCTGATGTGTGGTGTCTTTGGGGTCAAGGGCGTATTCAAAGTCAATCTCACTCTCCTGTTTAAAATCAATGGGGGCTTTGACGGTACGGCGGTCATCGGTAGCGGTTACCTCGTCCAATACCTTCTCTTCACTCGGGTGGTCGCATTTGGACAAATGCTCTATTTTTTGGTATTCGTTACCGTCTGCTGAGACATGCAAAGTAAAAAAGCTGTCAGCAAGATTTTCTACAACTTTTGCCATGAGATTTCTCCTAGTTGGCGGTTTAAATTAAAATTCCAAGGTTTGCCAAAAACCATATTCAATGATAGCTCTAAACAATCCGCTCTCATTATCACGCATATATTGCACGCCGTGATAAATGGACGGTTTGATTTGGTCTAATTGATTGATGGCTTTGGCGGCTAGTGATAAACAGTCATCATAGTCGTTATGATAAACATCGATTTGCACATTTGCCCACTCATGACCTGTCATGCCGTCCAAAGTATTATCAGGCTCGGTGCTGATGATTTGGTAGATAATATAAGGCGGATTGTTTGGGTTATGCTCTGGAATAAATAAGGGATAGCATTGATTATTTACCAATGCCGATAATTTTTCATATATGAGTTGGCTGGCGTTCATTTGACAATCTTATCAATTTCATCTTTTAAGGTTTTTGCAAAAGCATTGACAGCGACCTGCACATTTTTATCAAAGGCAGGGCGTAAAAATGGCACAGCAGGCATTTGACTTGTGCCGTATTCCACAAAATGCCAATAATTGGGGTATTCTTTTTGTTTTGTGCCTTTACCAACATAGATACCCATCACCACGCCGTGTCCGCCAAGCTCGCCCATTTCTCGTTTGGGAACTTTGCGTTTTCGGATAGCTGAACGCAAAAGCCCACGCTGGACAACAACCCTACGACCACCTTTGACGATCATCGTATGTGGCTCAGGGGCAACAGACGCATAAAATTTGGCATCTTTTCGTATTGGGTTTAGGGCGTGATTTAGGGCTTTGGATAGAGCTTTATCTTTAACTTTATCATCAAGTTTAGCAAACTGTTTATCAAGCTTATCTAAGCCCAAAACTTCAATTTTGCCCATCATCAAGAACCTCCTTTAACATGAGCGTCAAATACTCTCGCCCTGTCTTGTTATCAGCCAAAGGCTTGCCGACTATCTCATACTCTTGATCACCGCATTGCACTCGCATCGTATGGCTGATGTCCGTGCGATGGCGGATTGTTGCCCTTGCGGTGATTTGGCTGCCCTGTGCCTGCCCTGCGATGATGTCATTGTCGGATAAGCGGATTAACCGCCCCCAAACGGTCAAGGCATGCTCCCATTCATCCATCTTAACCGCACCTGTGGCAGAACGGCTGGTACTTTGGCGGTAAATTTCAAGTCTTTTACGGATTGGTGTGGCTTTCATTGTTTCCCCAAAAAGTTAAAAAGTGGGCGTGCGATAAGGGGCAAGCATTTGGCGGACAGGGGCAGGCAGATAGTTACCAAATTCTGCCCCGTTCTCGCTGTTTCTATTTTCATCAAGATAACCGACCAGCAAAAGCGTGGCAACTTTTAGGGCGGGCAGCATGTCATCGCTAATCTTATCTGTGATGTAGTTTTTGACCGCTGTTTGTGCCGATTGCAAATAAATCGTCAAAATCTCATCACTGTCATCATCGTCATAACGCAAATGGTGCTTAACCTCGTCAAGGGTGGCAAATTGGCTCATGATTTATCCTTGTCAATGGTGGCATACACTCGGTAGCGTGGCTTGACCGCTTTGGCAGTTTTCTTCGGCTCGGTTGGCGTAGGTGCATTGCCAAAAGGGTCGGCACTGTTGTCTCTTTTTGCCAACGCCTCCAAACTGTAATTTTGCTGCTGCATGAGTGGCGACTCACCACCCACCACAGGCGGCAAGCCAAGCGTGGCACGGGCTTCATTGGGCGATAAAATACCCGAATGTGTGCCTTCTTTGAGATACGCCATTTGGCTGGTGCTATCCATTCGGATAAGTGGGGACAAATCCGCCTCACACTCCACGCCTTTTTCAAGGTCAAGATGTTCATCAAGCAAGTTTTCAATCGCCTCGATGTAGTGTTGCAGACAGTCTGAATAATAAATCTCATTTAAGTCAGACACCTTTTGTCCTGCCTTAATCTCGCCCATGCCCACTTTAAAGGCTGGCACATGAAACACGGAGCAGACGGTCTCACCACTCATTTTAAGCTGCTCAATGGCTTGGCTGTCACTTGCACTCATAGCAATGGGTTCGTATTTTGCCCCACTGCCCAAAACAGCAATGCCACCACGCTTGATGCCTGAGTAATTGGCTTGCCAGTCGGATTTGACTTTTTGGGCGGTCTCTTTGCTGATGTCTGATGGCACGGACAAAATCCCACTGGGGCGAGAATTATTGCCAAAGAGCGTAGCGGAGGTATGCTGAATAGACAGCCCCAAACCCACACTAATGCCGCATGCTGTCAAAGGCGAAAGACCCACAAGCGGATGATAAAAGCAGTTCATGCGGTCATGTATCATCTCAGAGGCTGGCACAGTGGTATCGGTTAAGCCGTATAATTTATCGGTGCTGATTTGATAAAACACCTCGCCATCGCCCGATACTAAAACCTTGACACGGTCAGGATTTAGCACATACATCTGCCACACATCGCCAAAAATGTCTCGCTGTTTTAAGACATACGCATTACCACGCAAGAGTTTAGAGCTTACCCAACTTTCAATAAACTGCTGCCAGCTTTGATGCCTATTTGGTTTTTTTAAAATGGCGTCGGTGCGTGATTTGGTCGGTAAAAGTACGCCATTTTGGGATGATTTGGTTTGTATGCGTAATTTGCCAATGTCAGCGGCAATTAAACTGATGCAGGCAAACACCGCATGAAAATGGGTCAAATCGGTGCGTTTTAGCTCATCATTTTTTTGCCACGCCCCTGTGTAGGGTTCATGGATGAGCGTTTGCCACACAGGGGCAGGCGTTGCATTGACCGACTTTTTACGGAATAAATCAAAAAAGCCCATTATGACAAATCCAATTCGCTATTTTCGGTGGTTGTTTTGGTTTTGCGTTTGGGCTTATCCGCTTTGGATTGGCTGGGAGCAGGCTTAGCAATGCCCAAAATGATAAGTATTCTTGCCTGTGGCTCTGGCACCTCGTGCGTCTCGCCCACCGCCCCAAGCGGTGCATCTTTTAAATATGTGATTTGCATGAAATCTCCTAAAATAAAGCCCCATTTTCATTCATGGGGCTTCATCAAATAAGGCTTTATCTGACTAACCTGTATATTTAATATACCCCACGGCTTTGACCATGCGTGGTTTCCAGCGGATAAAGCGTTCAGCACGGATGGCAGTTAAGTTGTTTTGGAACAGATTGACCATTTTCGGGGCGTCGTCTGTTCCCATATTGATGGTCGCCTCGGTTGAGACGCTAAAATCAATGCCATAATCGTCCGCCAGTAGGATTTGATTTGGAATGATAAGCACAATCTTATCTGCCAAACAACCGCTTGTAAGCACTGGCAAGCCCTTTAATGATCGATCGCCTACCAAGCTCATGCCCTCAAAATAGGGGCGACCCAGTGCATCACGCATACTAGACAACTGCATGGCACGGGTCTCACTCATCGCCCAATATGCCCCTTCTAAACCAACCCCTGCATCCACCACTTGGGAGATAAGCGTTTGTAAATCAGCGTCATATTTATCAGCACTAACGCCTGTTGAAACCACGGCATTGACGCCGTGCAAGATGGACGCTGGCGATTCGGCGGTTTCTGCTTTATCGGGGTCAAAAAATTGCTGATCAATAAACTGAGCAACCGTTGCCACCAAATCATCACGCACAAGCATATCAGCTTTTGGATTAGAAAATCGGATAAGCTCATCTGACAACAGTACAATGCCTGCGATTTTAGCGTGTCCTAGCGTCATTGAACCAAATTCAGGATTGCCCACAGGCTTCATCTTGCCCTCACCTACCCAGCCAACCGAACCGCTTGTGGTCTGCATTGGGATTTTGACATTAAATGGCACTTGTCGCATTAGAGGAGCGATTTTATCCACCACGGTTTTTTGGCGGACAAGCTCAATAAATTCCCCTGTCAAATTGGCATAATCAATGAGTTCTTTGCCAAATTTATCATCAGTTGTTGTGCCGATGACCGCCTTTTGAGTGGCGGCACGGATGACATTGTCAGGGGCATTCCAACCTTGCAGCACTTCACGAGTGGTGATGCCGCCTTTGGATTTGGTGGCAATGGAGGACGCTTTGATCAACAACGCTATGCCAACACCTTTGGGCAAGTTAGATTCTACTTGCACGCTTTTGCTTTTTTTGGGAATGGGCTGTCCTTTGGCACTTGCGTCCGCTTCATCTGGCGTGTCGCCTGATACTTCAGTGGCCGCTATTGACAGCGTTTGGGCTTTTATCAGTGTACCCAGACGACTGGCATTTTTTTCTAGCTTTTCAATGTCATTTTCTAATGCACCAATGGCCGCTTCATCATCATCGCTTGGGGTGTGTCCGCTTACAACCGATTTGGTCATAATCTCGCCAATTTTGGCTTGCTTATCAATAATGGTGGCTTTCACTATGGCAAGCTGTTGTTCATAGTTCATCGTAATGATACTCCGTTATTTAGGTTGGATAAAATTAAAGCAACCCGACCATCTGACGGGTTGCTTTTTTGGGTGGTGGTTTGGGTTGGTAGTGGCTGGATTGGGTTGGTTGGTGGATTTGGGGTTGGTTGCAGGGGCAAACTAAATGCCTCTTTGATTTGCTTAACGCTGGTAATGACCGCATCGCCATTGGCAGGGACGGTAACGACCGATAATTCGTACCATTCCCATTCTTTGATATGTAGCCCCCACGAACTTTCCAAATAATTATATTCTTTGATTTTAAAGCCAACGGACAGGCATTTGACAAGCCCTGATTTGATGGACTGCCATGCTTCATCTAAGCGGTCTTTTAGTTTGCCGTTTTCGGTAATTTTGGCGATTTTGGCAACAATCTCAATGCCTTTGTCGGTAACGGTTGCCTGTATCACTTCGCCGATGGGTTGATTATGATTGTGTTGCCAAAGCAGGGGGATTGGTAGATTAAACTTTGCCCCTGTCGGCTCTAAAATGTCATCATCTCGGTCGGTGGATGGCGTGTTGGCGATGCCTGTGATGATGCGTTCATCATCGGTGTCGGTTACCGATTTAATTTGTAGTGTTGAGTAGGCTTTGGTCATGGGGTTTTCCAATAATTAATAAGCAAAAACCCCACCAATAGGCAGGGTTTTCTTGTTATTTATGGTTTAATATTTACCTTGATTTAAAAATTTAATCAACTTAGACAGCTCATTTTCAATATGGGCGATGACAACTTTATCGGCGATGCTTGGTTCTTGCATATTGATTGTGTCAATCAATTTATCTTGAATTAAGCCATAATATAATGAAATATTAGTTTTTTCGTCAAATGCTTGGGCGTTTAGTTCTTGGTTAATGGTTGCGGTCATCTTGTAACTCCATGATTTAAAAGGGTTTATTAACTTGATGACCACAGTATCGCTCGTTATACCAACAATAGCAAGTCTTAATTGCCAAGATTTTTAATATTTTTAAAATTTAAAAATCATATTATCCTCATATTCAGCATTATAATTGACATGGCTGTTTACACTCACTTTCTCAAAGTCGCCAACCAGCTCCCACATGACAGGCTCGCAGTCTTTGAGATAATCCATATAATCTAACAGCTCACTTCTTGTACTGCTAAAAAACAGATATGGCGGACGCACCAATTTCATCAATCGCAAAAACTTTGTCATACCAAAATACCCTGTCAACGCATACGCCTTTTGTTCGGTACAAACATAAGGCGGATCAAGCAATAGCAAAGTATTTGGCTTGTTGGCAAATTTTGGTATTAGCGTATCAAAATTTTCATGCGTGATAATTAGCCCATCTAAATAATCTTGTGCGTTGTCATAATCACTGGTGCGGACAGCATTGTACATTGAATGGTCGGCAAGCTCACTGATATGATTAATTTGCTTACCGCTAAACAGTAGCCAAGTACTGACACTTCTGACATCCACAAACCCATCAAAGTCGTCAATCGTTTGTAAAATTCGCTCCTTTAACTCGTTTGATATGCGTTTTTGGCGTGGCACATCTTTTGTCATTTCAAATAAAATGCCACGCAGACGGTTAATATCATCAATGTGTTTCAGCCGTTTTGTGTAGCCGTCAAAATCGTTATAAATGACGGTGGCTTTGGTCTTGTAGGCTTTGGCGTTGTTAGCAAGTAGCCCGCTACCGCCAAAAACATCAATGATTGTCCAGCCATCGCCATCATTTGGTATTTTGTCCAAAATTTTGCGAAATTCTTTTAAAAACATTCGTTTTTGCCCCACAAATGGCAGGGGTGCTTTGTGATGTGCTTCGCTCATCAAGATTACCTATGCTTGAGTCTCTTTGGACTTCTGATAAGGCGTTCTTGACGCTCAAAACATTAAACGCTTTACAGCGTGGACATTTAATTTCTAAATCGTTAAAGTTTCCTATTTTGGCTAACAGCCGCCCACAAGAGCGACATTTTATTAAGTTCATCGGGTTACCTATCGCAATTTTGTTAAAAATGTGATACCCTTGCCACGCTGTGTACACAGTGGCAGGGTCTCGCTTGCGACAAGCTCGGTTTGTCGTGGGGATGGTGGGCTGTTCCAGCAGTCCGTCATCGCCCTGTTTTTCATCTGCCCACTCTATGAGCGGGTTCGTTTTTTTACTAAAAATAAACCCCCACATCATCAGCTGACTTTGGTGGAGCAGGGTTTTGGCTCATCAAGGCAACGGCGTTTAACATAGCAATCACAGGGTCAATCTTACCGTTACCGCTTTCTGATTTACTCATACTTACCCCAGAGCCTGACAGCTTGACCCGTGCATTACCCACGCACCACGCCATCAGGGGCTGATTTGCGTGCGTCAAATCACCGCTGGCAATCTTACGCTCACACACCTTTTGATAGCCGCCCAGCTTCCACCCTTGTGAGATGCCTGTCATGTGCGTGTCTTTGGGTATGCCAATGCTTTCAAGGGCGATGACAATATCATCTGCCCCAGCAGGGTCAAGACCGATTTTATCCAGTTTGCCACTGTCATAGACTTTTTTGGCAATGTCAGCAAATTCTGCCACATCATCGCCCACATTTTCAACGATAACCAAGTCGCCATCGGTTTCAAAATCACGATAGCGGGGTTCGTCTTGTTTTCGCCGCTCTAAGGCGATAGGATGACACCACGCTTTGACCCACACCAACCATTGTTTGACCTCATGGCGGACATTGTTATCGTCTGTGTAGATGTATTTTGGGGTTGGCAAGCGTCCAACAACCGCACAGCCTAGCAAGTCATCAAGACCACCGCCATCACCGCCCATGGTGATGACCTCACTTTTTTCAATGAGTTCATCAAGGCTAAACGCTCGCCCTGCTTTTTCCCAAAACTCCGCTCCTGCCCAGCGGTTGGCTCTAAGCGATATGCCAATTTCTACATTTAAATGCTTGGCAAGGGCGGTTTGCAAGGTGTTTTTATCATGCGACTCTTTGGCTCGTTTTAGCGTATCGGTGAGATAATCCATGTCCACACTTGCCCCCAAATTGGGGTTGGTGATGTACCAATTTTCAGGCTTGATGTAGTCGCCACTGTCAATATAAGCCTGCGGAAATTCATAAATCACAGGCAAAAATCGTAAATCATCAATCTGCCCATCTCGCACCGAGCGAGCATAATCCAGCTTTTCTTTAAAAATCCCAGCAGGTGCTTCATCGCTCATCGTGGACAAATAGATGACAAAGCCTTCAGGGCGAGATGCCAGACCGCCGATGGCTTCCTGGAGCATGGCGGCCGCCCCTGCTCGCTTACCAAACACCCAAAGCTCATCAACCAGCACATACGCCCCCTTGACCCCTGCCAAAGAGTTGGACTCAGCGGCGATGACTTTTAAACTTGCCCCTGTAAATCGGTGGGTGATGGTTTTGGTATGGGCTGAGACATTAAAAAGAGCGGACAGCTCGCTATCCACCCGTATCATGTCTTGCATGGGCGAAAATGAGTTATTGGCAACCTCCTTAGTTGGGGCGACGATGACCAGCTCACAGCTTTGGCGTTCGTTTAAAATCAAAGCGGTCAGCATGATGCCAGCGGCTAGGGTGGATTTTGAGTTTTTTTTACTGATTAAAAGAAAAAACTCTTTAATCAAGCGTTTTTTGGCATTAGGGTCATACGCCCCAAAAATCACAGAGACAAACTCAAATACCCACGCTTTACTTACCTCCCCCATCTTTGGGCAACCGATGACATCAACCAGCGCCAGCTCTTTAAACACACGCAGGGCAATGTCGCTCATCGTGGCAAACAGCGGTTTACAGGGGATAAGGCTCTCGCCTTTAACGATACGCTCTTGCCAATCAGGTAAGGCGGTTGTCCATGTAATCTGTGTCATCTTTAGTCGTCTTTTGATGTAATTCTGTTGGCATTTCGTTTATGCTGCTCAATCGCTGCGTTACTCATATTCTCTAAATTGGTTCTGAACTCATCAAGCGACTTAGTGAGGCTTGTAGGATACTGGGAAGTATTGATGCTAAAAACTCTATTAATAGTCTTAGTCAGGCGATCGATAAACACGCGCGTAAGCCTGCCATCGCCATCAACATCCCAGCACTTAAATAACTTCAGCAGCTCGGCATTGTTAGCATCTTCGTGGCTGGCAATGTAGCTGATACGCGATTTGACCATACTTGACATCGTCTCACCATTAAAAAGGGCTCGATTTGCATAATAGCGAGCCTTCTCCATATCTTCTTTGAATTTGCCCTTTAGTCCTGCACGGTGCAAATATTTATAGCAATTACCCAAACAAAACGGCAATAGCTCAGCAATCTCGATACACTCAATGCCAGACGGGCAAGAGGTGTAATGTGCTGGGTGGTTAATCAAATCATCACTCATCATTCAACCTTATGTCTTTTGGTAAAAAACAAAACTCTTTGATAAAATCATCATATCGCATCATTTTACATTCACCGTCAATCACTGGATAAACAAAATCCTGACCATCGGCAGAGTTATTTAATTCAGCGATGTCGCCAGTATCATTCATGTATTTCATTGCAAAAGCTCACTGCCAAACATGTCAGACTGATTTGACAATGTGGCAAATCGCCCATGCTCGGACTTACTTTTAGCATTATCCAACGCATCTTCTTTTTTGCCAGTTTGGGCAAGTTTTTGCTCAGTGTACGGCAATAAAGCGATGGCGGCGTTAATGCGTTCTTTTGGCGTGTACAGACCATCAGCGTTATTAAACACCGCTGTCAAAAATGCTGAAGGCGTTTCATATTTTGGGGCTTGGGGTGCGTTTGGCACTGCGTCAGTCGGCTCGTCTTGATTGTTTTGGTTGTCTTGGTTGTTTTGACTGTCTTGCCCTAGAGCGTTTTGTACTTTTTTTAACTCAGCGATATGGGCTTGCACATTCTCACGCTTTGCCATATCCGCCACGAACTTTCGGGCAGATTCATAATTTTTACAGCCAGCTTTTAGGGCTGCTGTATGAAAGTCCATGCCACTTGCCACATGCTTAGCGTACGCTTTCTGCTTTTGGGTGATTGTCATGTTTAAAACCTTTCTATATTCTTTATAATGTAATTTTATGTAACTTTTATTACTGCGTTCATTGGCGGAGAAACGGAGATTTTTTTCCCAAATCAAATTTTTTTTATAAACGAGAGGGGGCGTGGTGTCCGCACGCTTAGCCCAAAAATTGTAGCACGCCCCCCGCCTTGCTTTCGCTTTGGGTTTTGGTTTTGTGGCATTGGTAGCATAAGATTTGTAGGTTTGTTTTGTCATCAGTGCCACCGACCGCCTTGTTGACGATGTGGTCAAGCTCTAAGCGGCCGCCAACACGCCCACAACATTGGCAGGTGTAATTATCACGAACTAACATCTTAGCACGAAGTCGTCGCCATGCCCTGCCTTCACGACCTTTGCCCCAGTTACGCTTTGGGGTGTGGGATTGGGTGGGTTTTAAGCGTGGCGGTAAGTTGCCAAGTTTTGCCATGGTTTCCGTGATTTGCTAATAAAAAACGCTGATGACAATGTCGTCATCAGCGTTTAGTTACAATTATTGATTTTGACAAAATGATAGCAAAAAGTGTGCAATCTGTCAATAGCCCAGTTTTAAGTTTATTCCAAGCTGTTCACGAACCTTGCCAGCGACAACTTTGGCAATACCTGTAATATTGCCAATGATATTATCAATGGCTTCACCTGCATGTAAGTTATAGTATTGGCGACGACTAATTCCCATGCAACAAGCCCGCTCTTTTGCACAAAAAGTAGAGCGACTAAGATTTTTTTGGGGGTAGCTTATCTCTATCAAGGCGGTATTGATGATGGGCTGATGATGTTTGGTAGGTATCTTAGTCAGATATTCGGCAAACTCTACCGCCAATGATGACAACAAATAATCACGGCTGGCTTGGTCGTGGTAATAGTAGTAACGATAGCAGGCATCAGCAAATCGGCTAACCCCTGCAAAACTTTCGGCAATGGCAACAAGCTGGGCTTTGGGTATGTGGTGTTTCATGGTTTGTCCTTGGTGTGGCTTTGGGATATTATGAAAAGCTGTGCAGGGTTTTGTCAAATTTTTAAACCCTGAACAAAACCCTGCACAGATTTGACATTTATAACCTATTGGTTTTAATAAAGATTTTAAAAAGTGTGCAGGGTGTGCAGGGTGTGCAGGGTTGATTTTAATTTTTGAGAAACTTTTTTTAAAAATAAAAATTTGTGATAAGCGGTAGATAAAAAATTAGCCTGCACTCTGAACAAGGCAGGCTAAAAGCTAGGAATATCAAGGCTTGTCAGGGTGTGCAGGGTTTGTACAGACCCTGCACAAACCCTGCATACTATGCACATTGTGGCACAGACTTAAATGAACGGATTAGAATTTTCGTGAGATGAGCGGTTGTTGGTGTTTACCGATGGGTGTGAGCTTTGGGCTTTTATTATAGCACCTTTAAAGCGAGATATGCAAATGCCGAATGTGTTTTGGTCGGGCTTTTTACTCATGTCCAAGCCGATGATGAATGCCATGCTCTGACCACTTTTGGGAATAAAGCTGTCGCCATTTTGTAGGTTGTATTGATAGCGTATGCGTTCTTTGTGTTCACGCACGCTAACAAAGGTTAAAAACTTAGTACTAGATGTGCTACGCTCGCCGTTTTGTTTGCACCAAAAGACATAATAATGATAAAGGTCGGTGGTCAAACAAGTGGCATAGGGTATCTCTAAATCACCATTTTTCCAGTACACATAAAACCGCTCCCAGCTTGCTAGGCTAATTTCTGTAAGCTGTGCCTTGGCTTTAGTATTGATGGCTGTGCTGTGGGCGTTTTGATTTTTGGGGTCTTTTAGTAAAAGATAAGTGTAAAATGCTCGTATCAACGACTGATTTGGGTCATCTATCGCCGCCCCAATTTCATGACGCAAGGCATCGGGAATAACGGCGGTCGGATATAACACAACATGACGGCGGTCGTTCTCGTCAAGCGACAAGGGCTGCATATCGTTTGACAAAAACACGGTATTAACAAAGTTATCTTGTGTCCAGCCGCTCATGAATTTTTTGTTAATATAAACGGTATTGCCTGTGATGAGCTGTTTAATCATACCCATGTGGCTGTAACGGTCTTTGCCTTGGAAAATCTCTTCAAAGACGGCGAACAGCTTACCTTCTACCCAGTCATTGTACTGGCTTTCCAGTTGTCCTTGCCCAAGTGTAAGCAAGTATGAGCCGTATATTTTTCTCATGATACGGTCAAAAAACAGCGATTTGCCAGCCCCTTGAATGTGTCCATGGACAATCAAGGCGGTATCCATTTTTGTGCCTAAGTTTTGTAAGGGTATGGCAAGCCAGTTTAGCACCCAATCCAAAGCATGGGTATCATTGCCACACAGATGCTTGATAAGATTGATAACGGATGAACACATGCCCATCATAAAATGCTCATTCAACTGCTTATCATCAATGCCCAGTTCTTGGGCAGTGTATGGCTGTATGACAAAGCTCTTAAATGTATTGATGTAGTTTTCGCCGTTTTGGGGGCGTTTTTTATCGGTTGGGTCAAACCAAATGTTGTCCGATTCCACTTTTTGACGGCTTTTTGACTTATTCCACCTATCAAATTCGTTGGGGAATTCTAGGCGTAAGGTATCAACAGGCTGTCTTTTGTAAGTTTTGAAGTTAAACACTTCTTTTGTGCCTTGGATATACCAATACTGCTCAAAAATATCGCCGTACGCTGCTGCAAACTGTTCGGCGGTGTTGTCTTGGACTTCACGGCGGTCAATGCTTTTTTGTTTACCGCCAAAAAGCCACGCATTCGCCAGTTCCTTGCCGACCAACCCCATAAAATGGGTTTTGGTCATCTCGGTGTGATTGGCTAAGTCATAGATTTTGTTGGTGATTTTGCCAATGTCTTTGATTTGAGCAAAATTTTCATTCAAATAATCTAAGGTATAACCACCGTGCGTGTCTGTGATGACTTTGGGGCGTGGGCGGTTTAGGGCATATACCAATTGGGCTTTGACAACATCCATGCCAAAATGAGCGTGCAGGTCGTTATAATCGGTCAGCTCACCTGTGGTCGTGCGTTCATCATCGCCAAAATCAGGGCTGATGACTTCGCTCCCTGTGAGCGTGGCGGACTCATCCCCTGCTGATATCCCTGTGTTTTTGCCTGTCTTAATTTCTGTAGCTTTATCGTCATCAGCACAAAAAATCAAGCGGTGTTGTGGGTACAGCGTGCGGATAATAGACGCACATTTAACCATATTATCAGCATTGAAAGTGATGATGACAGGGTAGATACTGCCTAACGCTTCAAAAATACTTGCCCCTGTGGCATAGCCTTCGCAAATTAGGATTGTATCGCCAGATAGCACATCGCCAAGCGTATAAAATGCACCGCCGACAAGGCCATCTTTGACGAATAATTTACCGCCGTCAGCACTGATGGACTGGACATTACACAGCGTGATGTTGCCTGTTTGGGTGTTGTGATAATACAGCGGTATGAGCAGATTGCCCTTGTCATCTACCCTAAGACCGTGCGAGCGTACGCCTTTTTTGGCAAGATAGGCGTGGGTGTCGGTGGGCGTGGCGGTGTTAAAGCGGTTTTGGGCGGTTTTGGCAGCGGTTTGCCGTGCTTGTTTTTTGGCTTGTTTTTGGGCGGATAAGCGTTCGGCTTGGGCTTTTGCCCATGCTTGTTTGTCCGCTTCGCTAATCTGCCTGCCGCCGTCAATGCCCAAAATGTCAGCCATCAAAGCGTGCGTTTCGTATGCGTCTTTTTTGGTGTAATCACGCACCAGTGTGTAGCCTGTGCCAGCACCACATTGGTTACAAATCCATGAGCCTGTGCCGTCCTTATCATCGCAGCGAAAACGGTCTGTACCACCACACAGCGGACAAGGCTGATGCTTTTTGCCATTGCCGTGTAGTTTGATGCCAACGGCAGGAAAAATACGGCTGACATAATGACCTGTGGCTTGGGTTTGGATGTAGTCAAAATTTAGGGGTGGGCGTTTATCACTCATGGCTCGCCGCCATCGCCAAGCATTCTAAGGCATAAAACGCCTTATCATCAACAAATAGTGAATAGCCGTCTGCGGTATCATCCATCACTTTGATGGCTTCCCATACAGCATTGTGGTCGCCTAGGCAAATACGTTTGATGAGTGTTTTTTCGGTGGATTTGCGAAAATCAGCATAAGGACGCAAAATACGCCCAATGCGAGACAGCTCGCCCTGCACCGTCCACATGTCGCCATAGCGAATGTTGTGAATGCTGGACACATCGCACACGGCACGCAGTCTCGCCCAAATTGCCATCTCGCTCGCCTTTGGGTGTGCCATCTGTGCTGACAAATCACGCACGACCGTCTGCAAAACGGCAAAATCCACCTTGGACAGTGTGGGCGTGGTAGGACGGACTGGCATGGGGGCAGTCATGACCTGACGAGCCACACGCTCACACTCGATAAAATAACGGCGAGCCATCTTACCCTGCTCGTTACGCTCTACCATAGAGAGTTCTTTTGCCATGTCTAGGGTGATGGCGTATTCTAGGCGTGGACGACCTTTTTCGGAATTTTCCGAAAAAGTCACAAAATCTTGATTTTCTTGAAAATCATATTGTGCGATACGGTCTTTAATCCAAGTTGCAAAATGGTCTTTATTTTGCAAAAATGCGTGTAACTCACGAGCGTTTACCGCTTGGGTAAGTGTGTCGTGGGGTTGAATTTGGGGTAGGTTTGTCATATAATAATCTCGCTTATTTAACAATCTCGCTTATTGTGCTAAGCATTTTTGCCCCTAGTTACAGCTAGGGGCTTTCATTTTTTCTATTTCGGCAAGGCGTGGGCAAAGGTCAATGGCTTTGACTTTGCCGTTTGTGATTTTCTCAATGCGTGAGGCATTAAGCTCATTGATACCGTGTTTGCCATGTATCCAGCCTGTAATCGTGCCTTGTTTCACGCCAATCGCACGAGCCAATTTCTCCTGACTGCCATATTCGGCAATAAGTTCAAGTAAGACTTCTTTCATAAAAATAGGTTTTCCTTAGAAATTTGCACACAATATTAAAGGCAATCCTATTATTTGTCAAGAGGGCTTTTGTTTTATCGCTTGAAATATAAAAGGATAACCTTTTATAATAATAAAAAATCCTTATTGCACCGTTTAAACTAAGGGGTTCTTATGAGTTTAGCAGTAAGACTGAAACAACGCCGTAAAGAATTGGGCTATTCGCAGGCTCAGGTGGCAAAGTTGGCGGGTTTGTCGCAACCGAGCTATGGCGACTTAGAGAATGGTAAAACCCAAAGCAGTCGTAGCTTAGTGCAAATTGCCAACGCTTTGAAAGCTAATCCAGAATGGCTTTTGACTGGCGAAGGAGAAATGCTATCCACTCAAGCCCAAGTTGATGAGCTGGTGGCATCTATACCAAATGGCATCACGTATGATGAGATAGAGCCGTGGCGTGAGCAGGTGTGGGTGAATTTTTATGATGTGTCGTTCTGCTGTGGGTCGGGTCGGGGCTATCCTGAATTTGAACCCTTAAAAAAAACTTTGCCCTTTGACCAGAGCTTTTTTAAATATCGCAATCTTGACCCAAAATACTTTAAGATAATCTATGCCAAAGGCGACAGCATGGCACACTACATCCAAGAGGGCGATGCGGTGGGGATAGATGTGTCTGATACCGAGCCGAGAGAAGGTGAAGTATATGCCTTGTTTTGGGACGGTGATTTGCTCATCAAGCGTATCTATAAAGAGGGTGGTGGGGTGCTGAGGCTTGCCAGCGACAACCCTGCCTATCCTGCCAAAATCGTCAATGAGACGAACGGCGAGAGCCTTGTGATCATTGGGCGTGTGGTGTATCGGAGTGGTTAGATTTTATAAGGAGAATAAATCATGAGTGATAATCCAATTCAAGATTTGGCGGTTGCCACAGCCAGTGCTGTCATCGCCGCCCATGCCAAAGATGCTTTTTATATTGTAATGGGAATATGGTATTGTACATTCGGTTATAAGTGGGACTTGAATACTGAAAAAATCCGAGTCGAACATTTAAGGAATATGGGCGAATTTCGCAATGAATTAACCAACGAGATTAATATCATTACACCCGAGAATATTCAGCCGCCAAAAACTAGCATCGCAGGTCCTGCCCTGGAAGCGAGTAAATTCTACATGGATGAGGGTGAGATTCGCCAAATGTTTGCTCGGCTGATTGCAACATCAATGGATAAAACTCGCAGTCATAAAACACATCACGCCTTTGTTGAAATCATTAAAATGCTCAGTCCGCTGGATGCAAAAAATCTGTATTATTTATACACACTCAAAGATGAAACTATCTGCACTAGAAAGATAACAATTGGCAGTAATGGTACCTATCAGATCATAACTCATGATGTATGGTTGGGCAATCCAGAAAATCCCAGTCAAGAACTGCAACAAGTTTCTATTGAAAATTTAGCAAGACTAGGTTTGGTGAATATATCTTATGAGAATTGGTTTGACGACAGCAGCAAATATCAGCATCATCAGGCTCATGCTGGTTATCTAAATCTTAAAAAAGAAGTTTCTGATGCAGCTAAACAAGCAAGACAAGACTTAGTAGAATTAAATCAATGTGATGCACCTCTTGTTGATCAAGCTGGTAACCCAATCGATGATGATTGGCGTCAAAGACTGATAGCTGAGAGAGAACTGATGGCAAGTTGGCAGGCGGACTTACAAAAAGGTATAATTAGACTAACTACCTTTGGTCGCAATCTTTGCGAAGTTTGCCTACCCACCATGTAACTTTCGTCTAATATCTTCCTTGATGACTTCTACAAAGTGTTTATTCATTTGATGCTGAGTATTCAAAAATTGATTAAACCAACTTTTGATAATCAAAGTGGTGATAAAATGAAAAGCTATGGACACAATCAGTGCGATGATGACTGATAATACCAAGCTAATAACAAGATTTGAATAATCCATCTAATACTCCAAAAGAAATCATATTAACCGCCCCTTGTGGCGGTTTTTTATTGCCTAAAGAAATCCTATATTTAACAAAAATTTACAAATTTTTAATAGGTTAATCTATTATAAAACCTTTTGAACCTATTGACAACCTTTAAAGGTTAGCCTATAATCCACAACATAACAACAAATGGAGTGAATTATGATTGCCAAACCAACATCAAGCGACCTTATCCCAAAGTTTATTTTTATCATCATGTTGGCATCACTGCCTTTTGCGTGTAGCAAAGCCATTGATGATGCTTTTGACCGCCAAGCTGAGATAGATTATCAAGAGTGTCTGTCATGGCAAGCTGACGGCTACGCTGTACGCTGCACCAAGGGGTAGATTATGAGTGCTGACAAAAGCTGTCAGGGGCAGGTAAATGATAAAAATGGGCTTGTTAAAAATAAAAAATTAACACTCACAAAAATTCATCGTGTGCTTATGACACTAAAATTTAGCACCGCCCACGCCCGTGATGCCAAAAATAACACCATTTGTCATCTTGTGACTTATGAGCGTAGTGTGGCGAGCGGTGGCGAGATTAATCTGTCCGCCCTTTTTGCTGTCTATAACTACCTGATGTGGCTATTGGGCCATGTGCATGAGATTGATGATAAGCAAGTACTGCCAAGCCAACGCCTGTTTTTGGCGGATGCTATGGCGTTTATTTTTAATATTTATGAAAAACAAAGGGGTGTGTAATGGATAGAAAATTATTTGACACGGAAGCTCGTCTTTTTTGCCAGCAGCAACAAGAGCTTATTTTTAATGAATTTTGTATGCAGGTGATTAAATTACTTACAAAAAATCCGCAGGGCTTAACTATTGCTAATGTACAAACCTGCATAGGCATGTCCTACAAAACCGCCATGAGAGTTTTTGCACTGGTGGCGGTGGAAAAAGACGGTAAATTTTATCTCAAGTAGGCAGCATAAGATGAAGGAGATTATGACATGATTAAACAAACAACATTTAAAGCGGGTGATTTGGTTTATTACCCAAATCGCGGAACTAAAATTTACGAGCTGCAAGAGAGCAATAGCTTAGATTTTCTCCTTGAAATTAAAAATAGCTCAACTTGGACGATTTTTCACAGCAATGGCAAAACCAACGGCTTGAGCGATATGATCCAACTTTTTCACGCAACCGAGGAAAACTGCGAGCTGTTGAGTAAGCTATACGGTATTGAGTTTGAAAAACCCAGACCAACACCTAAGCAGGTAATTAAGCATCTATTAAGGACGCATGAGTATGTAGCTTGCTACACAAGCGATAGCAATGAGACGCCGTCGCCCGACGATGTAAAAAAATTTATCACTCACATTCACAACGGTGCAACCCTGCCATTTGTAGATGCCGAGCTCGATGAGTGGCGATATGCTATACCGTTCGATATCAAGACCGGGGAAGTCATTACGGAGATTGAAGAATGAATAAATACTGCATTGAAATCTTGGCAAGTGCACCGCCCAGAGTGTATGAGAAAATTAGAACTTAAATGGAGCTAGATTATGAAAAAGTATTTAACATCTAATGAAATTTGCGAAATCTTTGGCATTTGTAAAATGACCTTAAACCGATGGGAAAAACGCTACCCTCATGGTGAACCATTTCCAAGGCCTGTGATGGGCGGCGGATTGGGTGGTGGCGTCAAGCGTTATCTAAGCCAAGAAGTTCATACATGGGAACTGAAACATACTGCCAAATAAAAGCCCAGTCTTGGGCTTTTTTTTCGTCCAACACAAAGCTATAATGCAACAAAATACCCCATTCTAACACACCCTATCCCATAATCATGTGTACATAATTGTGTACATATTTTTAAAATAAAGAAAATATCAATGATTAATGTTAATAAAATCAAGAACCTTACGACAATCTCTATCATTGGACACACCAATGTCGGCAAAACATCGCTACTAAGAACCTTATTACGAGACAGCGATTTTGGTGAAGTAAAAAACGCCTCAGCGACTACACGGCATGTCGTCGCTGTTGATATACTAAGCAAAGACAATGTACCACTAATTACTTTACATGACACACCAGGATTAGAGGACGCCACAGGTGTGATGGATTTTTTGCAGAATTATACTGATGGTCGTGCAGATGGTATGGAACGCTTATCTGTGTTTTTACAAGCAATTCATCATAATGATGCACGATTAGAGGGTGATTTTAGCCAAGAAGCCAAGGTCATCAAAAGCTTACTTGAGGCAGATATTGCACTTTATATCATTGATGCCAAAGAACCCGTACTTGGTAAATATAAAGATGAGCTTGCCATCTTGGCTGGTTCGGGGACGCCAATTTTGCCAGTCTTTAACTTCATCAATGACCCCAATCATCATATGCAGGCTTGGCGAGAAATGCTGTCACGGCGTGCGTTACATGTGGTCAATGCCTTTGATACGGTTGCTTTTGACTTTGAAAATGAAATGGCGTTATGGTCAAATCTTAGCCTACTGTCCAACCACGATCAAAATATCGAAAAGCTCAAGCAAGAACGCAGTGATACATGGCATGAGCTGCTGGAAATTGGCTCTGAGATGATCGCTGATTTTTTAATCAATGTCGCCGCTTATCGCCAAAAAATTGCAAGCGGTGCTGATACGACACCGACATTAAGACAGATGCAAAATGCAGTGCGTCAAGGTGAGTCTATTTTACATGATAACTTATTAAATTTATATCAATTTTATCATCAAAATATCATCTCTGATTGCCCAGATATCAAAAGCCAAACCCAAGATGTGTTTGATGGCGAGCTATTGGCTCAGTATGGCATACGCACAGCAGGCGGTAGCGTCACGGGAATGATTATCGGTGCAGGCATTGATGTGGCGACTTTGGGTGCAAGCCTTGGGCTTGGCACAGCCATCGGCGGTGTGATTGGTGGACTGCTGCCCAATTCCACCACACTCAAAGATAAAGCCATGGGCGTGCAAACACTCATGATTAATGCACCGACGATGACTTTACTTGCCGCTCGTGCCCAAAATCTGCACCACCACCTAAGACATCGTGGGCATGCCAGTCTCTTAGATATTACCGCCAGCGATAAAAACCTGCCTTGGCAGAGCGATAAATTACCAAGCCCAATCAAAAAAGCACGCAGCCATCCCAATTACTCAAGCTTAACTGACAATGATGACGATAAGACAGCTCTTAGATCAGACTTGGCACAACATTTGGCAGAAATTTTAGTGATGCACTTACAAAGACTGGACATAAATCACTAAAAAAGTTTGATCAATGTCCAAATTTTTAAGTCCATGTATTAAATTTAAAATCTAGCCCAATCACATGCACGCAGACAGATTAATTCAATTTAACCAAGTCCAAGCGATTGCCTTCAAACAGCTCCATATCTGGTGCCAAAGTTACCATAAAGCGGTCAAAATATAAAAGCTGCTTGGTTAATAATGCAAAATCTCTAGGGAAATGGATACCATGACGCTTACCAATATCGACCATTTCTAGCATCATGACATTTAGGCTGTCGTTATTGGCTGGTGCAGGCGTGGACTCAGGCATGATTTTACCAAGCATCCGCCGTAAGTCATTTGCCAGATGATCAATATTCATCTTATTAGGTGCGTGCGTCATACCAATATTGACCATCGCTTGTGCCATACCATGATAATCGTTCATTTGTAGGCTTTGTACCAAATTAAAACATGCCTGCAGGCTACTTGGTTGAATTTGCCCCATTAAGCCAAAGTCTAAAAAAGCAATTCGTCCATCATCAAGTAGCATCAGATTGCCTGCATGCAAGTCAGCATGAAATTCACCCGTCATCATCAAGGATAAAAACCATGTATCCAAAACATCATTCATGATTTTTTTACTGTCTTTGCCTACTGTACCATCCCAAACAAGCGACTCATCGACCAATGACTTACCGACTAATAAGTCCATGACCAGCACCTTTTTGGTGGATAATCTATGATGTACCTTGGGGGCAGTCACTTGGGTATTACCCACTTGATGTAGATGTGCTAAGAATTTATCAATATGATGGCTCTCCGCCAAAAAGTCAGTTTCTGCCAACATTCTGGCACGCATTTCATCAATAATTGGTGCAAGATTTGCCGCTTTTAGGCTAGGCACTGCTTTTTCTAACACCCAAAATACACTATGCAGCACCCCCAAATCGGTTTGCATGACCGTATCTACACCTGGTTTTTGGATTTTTAGTGCCACTTGTCTGCCATCAGCAAGTACCGCTTTATGCACTTGGGCGATACTGGCAGATGCCAGAGGCTTAGGGTCAATATAAGAAAAAATATCACCCAATCCACGCTCAGGCGTTTCAAGCTCATCAATCAACACTTGGCGAATTTGCTCAAATCGCACTGGCGTTGTCTGGTCTAAACACCCTTGAAAAGCCAAAACATATTCTTTGGGGAAAATAGAAGGCGTACTTGCGATAAACTGCCCAAGTTTGATATAAGTTACGCCCATCTGCTCAAACGCTTCACGCAAAAGGTACGCATCCATTTTATCACCCTTAGCCATTCTAAGTGCTGACAAGCCTGCAACACTGGCAGTTTTTTGAATACGACCTAAAACATGCACACTTTGGTTCAGTGCTTTTTTGGCGGTAGATACTGGATTTTTTGGTAAAAATGTTGGCATAATCATCGTTTTTTTATGAAATAATTGAAATGGTCATCAAAGACCGTAAATTCAAGAGTACCACAAAAATACTTAAACTGCTTTGGCGGTCATGCGCCACAAACCGAACAATGCTCATCACGGCAAATGTTTAGTTTTTTTAATTGAAATTGCTCACCTTGCCAAATCAGCAATTCATTGGCAATCGGATTGATATGCTTGCCCAAAAAACTAAGTGCAACCTGTGATGCCAAAGCACCAATCACAGATACGGTACTTGCCAACACACCAGAGGTACTACAGTTCATCTCATCGCCTAACGCATCACCAAAGACGCACTGATAACACGCCGTATCAGTCGTATAAAGCGCAATCTGACCTGTCTGAGCGATGGCAGATGTTGATAACAGTGCAAGCTTGTGCTGATGACAAGTGCGATTTAATATATCACGAATCAAAAAATTATCCGTACAATCAATCACAAGATCAGTATGTTTGATGAATTGATCAGCATTGGTTTGGGTGATTTTATCAGTGATGGCGGTGATACCCACCCATTCGTTTTGCTTTTGTAGTGCATCTTTGGCAGCTATCGCTTTAGATTTACCGACATCCAACGCAGTGTATAAAATCTGTCGCTGCAAATTACTGACATCAACAACATCATGATCAATGATATCTATTGAGCCAATCCCTGCTCGCACCAAGATTTGTGCGATAGGACAGCCTAAGCCGCCCATACCCACAATAATCGCATGGCTATTTTTTAGGCGAATTTGTGATGTGACATCCCAATCATCTAGCAAGATTTGACGAGCATATCGCATCATTTCATCATCAGTAAGATGACCATCAACTGTATGACTGTCCATAACACACCTTATTGATCCGCAGTTTATCCACAGTTTTTATATCTCCCAAGCGTTACTCTGTCATTACCCCCATAATCTTGGATCGTATATACATCAAGATAACCAGATGACAAATATAAGTTACGCACTGCCTCCGCTTGGTCAAAACCATGCTCAATTGCCATCAATCCGCCATCTTTGAGATACGCCCTACCTGTTTCAATAATATGGCGAATATCTGTCAAACCATCTTCAGCTGCCACAAGTGCCGTGATTGGCTCATGCTTAAGATTTACCAAATGCTCGTCATTTTCTTTGATGTAAGGGGGGTTACTGACGATAATATCAAATTGACCACTGACTTTCTGCAACCAATGTGATTGCAAAAGTTGACACCGTGCATTCAGGCGATGGTTATTTTGCTCAGCAACTTTAAGTGCTTCAGAAGAGATATCTACCAAAACTACCTGAGCAAATTCCAACTCCAGTGCCAGCGTAATACCAATGCAACCTGTACCTGTACCCAAATCCAAAATATTAACCAAATTTTTGTTGTCTGTTTGGCGGATTTTTTGTTGAGCTTTGGCATAATTTAAGATTGTCTCAACCAAAATTTCAGTATCAGCTCTGGGTATCAGCGTATGGGCATTCACCAAAAAATGACGCCCCCAAAAGCTTTGTTGCCCAGTCAGATATGCCAAAGGCTTACCTGCTGACAGCTGCATAATACCTGCGGTAATTTTTGATGATTCCTCCAAAGTTGGCTGATAATCTTCATCCGTCATCAGAAATATAAAGGGTTTATCAAGCACATGCATCAACCAACCATCAAGCCAATGCATTGGTAATACATCAGACTGAAGCTGCTTAAAGATTGCACGAATTTGTTTAATGGTTAGACCTGTTAGGGCTAACCGATTGGATACTTGCATCGCTCATTCATCAATTTGTGGTTGGTTGATATCAATATGCTTATTAACCAAATAAATCAATAATAACACAGGAATACCGATCACAAAGGTAAATCCAAAGAAAAATGCGTAGTTTGTTGCATCAACGATACTACCTGAATAGCCACCAATTAATTTGGGCAACAAAGTCATTAATGATGAAAATAATGCATATTGCACCGCAGTAAACCGAATGGAGGTTAATGCTGATAAAAACGCAATGAATACGGTACTGGCCAAACCTGCTGCCAAATTATCTGTAATGACAGCAAAGTACATCATCGGCACAGTTGGCGTATAAAATAAAAAAATAAATAACAGATTGGTTGTGCAAGCCAAAATCGCACCAAGACTCATCGCTTTGATGATATTTATCTTTTGGGCAAGCCAGCCACCAACAAATCCGCCAGCAATCGAAGCAACCACACCCACAACTTTGACAGCATCGGCAATTTGGGTTTTACTAAAGCCCAAATCTTGATAAAAAATGTTTGAGATATTACCAGCAATAATATCACTGATGCGATACAAGCCAATCAATACCAATAAAAGCACTGCCTTTTGACCATAACGATGAAAAAAATCCACCATAGGATCAACCCAAGTTTTTATAACCATCTCTTTGGGGGCGATTTTGGCTTGGACCAATCCAAAACTTGCCAAACCAAAAGCGATGATACTAAGCATAAATCTCACTGTTCCATAGACAAATTGCAGTAAAACATCATCAGTCTCAGGTAGGATACTACCCATGCCACGAAATACCAAGATGAATGCCAATACAGACAATATAAAGACAACAACAAGTCTCAGGTCGTTTTTTGAGGTTTGGGTGATGGGCTTAACCACTGTTTTTGGTTCTGAAATCACCAGCGTGGTCAAAATACCAATACCCATGACAGCTGCCATAATCAAATAGGTTTTTTGCCATGCCAGATAAGAGTAAGCCTCCATCATTGAACCAAAAAAATCTGCCAAATACAACGCACCTGCACCCGATACAATCATCCCAATGCGATAACCCATAACATAGGTTGCCGATAAAGCAGGCTGCATATCAGCAGGTGCACTCTCAATACGATACGCATCAATCACGATATCTTGGGAGGCTGAAGAAAATCCAAGCAAAACTGCACCTGCCGCCATGATGCTTAACATCGCCTCACCACTTTGAGGGTTGGTCATCGCCATCAAAACCAAAGCAGTAATTACCAAAATTTGGGTGAATAGCAACCAGCTGCGGCGTCTGCCAAGCAGCCGAGTTAATATCGGCAGCGGCAGTGCATCTACCAGCGGTGCCCAAATGAATTTAAATGAATAGCCCAGTGCTGCCCAGCTAAACATCGTCACTGTCGCACGGTCAATGCCTGCTTCACGAAGCCAAAGCCCCAAACTTGAGAAAATTAATAAAATGGGTATGCCTGCTGAAAATCCTAAAAATAACAGTGCAACTGACTGTTTATTAAAATATGCGTGATAAAATGCTTGCCATGCACTTGGTTTTGTGTAAGATTGAGTTATCCTGCTCATAATCATGTCATCCAATTTTAATGGTATCAAATAATAATACCAAAATGGCGTAAAAATAGGAGATATCTTTCTTTGCATTTTACCTGAATTAGCTGAATTTTGTATACTTTTCTTGTTTTTTTAGTAAATTTTTTTACCTTTTTGGGTAAAAATTCGGTATGATGAGCCAATTTATCTTGACAACTTATTTACTCAAGGAATTTTATGGCTATCGACATTGTCATCAACCAGCGTCATCTACAAATTCAGCTCAAACAGCTTGAGACTGTTTGGCATACTGTGGTGAATGGCTATAATCTTAGCCAAGCAGCTGAGCTTTTGCACACCAGTCAATCCAGCCTATCTAAGCAAATCGCTGCACTTGAAAATCAGCTAAAAGCAGATGTATTTACGCGTCAAGGTAAGCGTTTAACAGGTCTAACCCCTATCGGTCGGGCACTTTTGCCACACATTGAAGCGATTTTTGCTGAAATTCGTACCATTGAGAATTTAAGCCTTGATTTTAATAATGCTCAAGCAGGCACTTTGACTGTTGCCACCACACACACCCAAGCCCGCTATGTCTTACCCCAAATTGTCAAAGAATTTCGTGAAAAATTTGATAAAGTCAACTTAGTATTACAGCAGGCTGATCCTGAAACGATTGCTCAAATGGTGATTCGTGGTCAAGCCGATATTGGTATTGCCACCGAGTCGCTACTTAATAATGCCGTGCTTCGTTGTCATCGCTATTATGATTGGTCGCATGTGGTGATTGTTCCAAAAACACATGAACTGGCAGAATTTGCCGATGTGCCTGATGGTGTTGATTTACCGACCTTAGCCAGTTATCCGATTGTCACTTATCATGGCGGCTTTACGGGTCGTGGCACGATTGATAAGGTCTTTGAAAAAGCAGGATTTTATCCTGACATTGTTTTGGCAGCACTTGATTCAGATGTCATCAGCACTTATGTATCATCAGGGCTTGGCGTTGGTATTATTGCCGAGATGGCATATCAGCCTAAGCATTATCCTGATTTGGTTGCCATTCCTGTGAACCATTTTGGGCGATTTACCAGCTGGATTGCGGTGCGTGACGATAGCGAAATTCGTAAATTTGGTCATGAGTTTATCAAATTATGCCAAGCACAGTTTGACCAAAACTAATTCAAGCCCCAAAAAACCTTTTTTAAGCCACCTTTGAGTGATGGTTGTTTGATTTTAAGGGTCAATGAGAATTTACAAAAAATCAAAAAGATTAAAATCCCCAAAATCTCATTTGGGGATTTGTTGTTACAATCACATTAAGCCAAGAATAGATACGCCCATGCGGTTACAATCACGATGGCAACTAAGTTTAGCCAAAAGCCAACTTTCATCATATCTTTTTGTTTGACATGACCCGAACCCATAATGATGGCATTCGGCGGTGTGGCAACTGGCATCATAAATGCACAAGATGCACCAATACCGATAACCATAATCAAAACTTCAGGCGGCAGCCCAAGCTGAACGCCAATTGGTGCAAACAGTGGCACAAGTAAGGCAGCAGATGCGGTATTGCTGGTAAATTCCGTCAAAAAGATGATGAATGCTGCAATCACAAAAATAACCAATAAAGTTGATGAATTGCCCAAGAATGTCGCAATACTTTCACCCAAGACAGCAGATGCACCCGTATCTTTCATCACATCTGATAAAGCAATACCACCGCCAAAGAGCATTAATACGCCCCAGTCAGTATTATCCGAGATTTGCTTCCAGCTGACCAAACCAAGCAGCAATACCGCCACTGCAGCAAATAAAGCGATGACCGTATCAGGATTACTAAAGCCTAAAACAGCACCCAACTGCTTACCAAAAATCCAGCAAGCTGCTGTGGCAATAAAGATAATCGTTGTTAAAATGCGTGGCAAAGTCATCGGAATGGCTTCTTGAGTACCCAGCTCAACACGCTGACCTAAATTTGGGCGTAAGATGGCATACATCGCACCAATCAAAAACGGCATCAGCACAATTGCCATTGGTAAACCAAAACTCATCCATTCACGAAAATCAATACCAAGCTCTTTGGCGGCAATTGTATTAGGCGGCGAGCCAACCAATGTACCCAAACCACCGATAGAGGCAGAATAAGCAATGCCCAAAAGTACAAATAAAAAGGTATTACGATCTTTGTTGGCATCTACTTGGGCCAGCAAACCAATTGCCAGAGGCAACATCATGGCAGCTGTCGCCGTGTTACTAATCCACATGGACAACGCTGCTGTAACACCAAACATCATCATCACAGCACGCCCCAAATGACCACCAGCCAGCCCAATCAAGCCATAGGCAATTTTTTTATCCAGCTTTTGGACATGTAAGGTGGCTGCTAATGCAAATCCCCCAAAAAAGACAAAGATGATGGGATTGGCAAAACTGGTTAATGCCGCTTTGGTATTAAAATCAGGAATACCAATAAACAACGCAAGCAGCGGCACCAAAATCGCTGTTGCGGTCACATGGATCGCTTCGGTAAGCCATAAAATACCAATGAATGAAAGTAGTGCCAAGCCTTTATTTGCCAAAGGCTCAAATGGTAAAAAAGCATACAGCACATAAGCGATGATGGCTGCAATAACGGTAATCACGATGCCTTTGATGGCATCGGGTCGCACCTCACCTGATGGTGGTACGCCATCATCATCATGCTGAAAATCCGTTCTTAGCGTAAAGTCTGTTTGTTTTGATTGATCTGATTGTGCCATACCAAGTCCTTGACCATAATTTTTTATCAATTTAAAATTCAATAATTACCAATAAAAATATAATAACAAAAATACTATAATTTGCAATGATTTTGTGATAATAATAGATAAGGTTTATCCATCTTTTTGATAAACCTTATCTTTTTGGTTTAAATGAACAAACAACTTAACATCAACCCAAAAATTCGTTACAATAACCAAAATACTTTGACCAAATGATAAAAACTATGAGCCACACGACCCCCAAAAACTTTAAAGACGCTTACCAAATCTTACAATCTAATGCCGATAAACTTGAACACTATGATAATTTAGATATTGATAACTTAGTAACACTGGTTGAGGAGTCTTTGGCGGCATACCGTGTTTGTCAATCTCGTATTGAAGCGGTAGAGCAGGCACTGCAATCAGCGTTTGAACAAGCAGAAGTCGCCACGCAAGATAAATCATCTGAATAATTTTTTATACATATTTCATAGATTGACTGAACAATACATAAAATTTAAACAGCCAAATGGCAAACTGAGTCAGTATTTGGCTGTTTAATGTTTATATTTATGCTTTGATTTCAAAGACCTGCTTAAGATATGCCAAATAAGTATCGTCATCAATCATTGTCTTACCAGGGCTGTCTGACAACTTGGCAACAGGCTGGCCATTACAAGCAACCAGTTTTAGAACAATGTTTAACTGCACTTCACCCAAATCATTCGTTAAATTTGTACCAATTCCAAATCCCGTTTTGATTTTATCTTTAAAATACTGATGTAAATCCCATGCTTTTTGTAGAGTTAGACCATCACTAAAAGTCAAGATTTTGGTTTTTGGGTCAATTTTTAGTTGGTGATAATGGGCGATCGCCTTATCACCCCATTCGTATGGGTCGCCACTATCATGGCGAAGACCGTCAAATAACTTGGCAAAATACAAATCAAAATCACGCAAAAACGCATCCATACCAACCACATCGGTCAATGCAATACCCAAGTCACCTCGATATTCTCTCACCCAACTTTCAAGAGCGGCTTTTTGAGAATTTCTTAGGCGGACATCCAATGCCTGAAATGCCTGTAAAAACTCATGTGCCATGGTGCCAATTGGGGTGATACCAAGCTGTTTTGCCAAATAAACATTAGAAGTCCCACGAACAATAAAAGGGCAAGCCTCATGAAGTGATTTGACCACATGATATTGCCAAGCTTTGCTAAATCGGCGGCGTGTCCCAAAATCAGCCACCGTAAAAGCGTTATCGGCAGGCATTGGCTGCGTGCTTTGTTTGGCGTGATACTCATGCAATAAGGCAATCTTAGCATCCAGTCGTTTTTGACCTTCTGCCATGATATCATCAGTTGCCAAGCGGCGATAATACAGCTCACTAACAAGACAAAGTACAAAAATCTCAAAAAACATCGCTTGGATCATTGGACCTTCAATGTCAATATTTAAAAAATGATTTTCATCAGTTGAAACGGTGATAAAGCGGCGTTTGAGTGAAAATAATTCTAAATAATCCACAAAATCTGATTTGATAAATCTTAAGCCACGCAGATAATCAAGCTCGTCTTGAGTAAATTTTAGCTGACACAAATAATCCAGCTGCTGCTCAAGATCTGCTTTAATCTCACCCAAAGCAAAGGCGGTTTCATGATTATTACGACAACGAAATCGATATACGCCATGCGTTTGTGGGAATTGGTGTAACATGGCTTGTAGCATGGTAAATTTATACAAATCATTATCAAGCAGCGAGGTGATGATGGGCTGATTATCATTTAAAATCACGCTCATAAGTTTTATCCAAGTTTAGGTAAATGTCAGCCTATCATACACAAAAACTATTGATTGTGCATCAGTTTATCAATCATCTTGCATTCTTATCCCAAACACCTTATCATAATTACATTCGTTTTTAGCATATTATCACAAACTTTGACACCAATCTAATATCATCAATAAAAGCAATATAACATCAACCATCTGACAAACCAAACCGCTTTATTATGAATAAAATCATTCCATCTTCACACCTTGATTTACTTGCTTTGTCCACCGATACGCTGACGGTGCGTCTTTTGGATAATGCCGATTATCAGACCGTGCATGAATCCATGCTAAACCACACATTAAAACGCATTGAGAATAAGAAAATTAATCAGCATCATGCTGATGAGCTATGGATTGTTGAGCATCAAAATGTCTATACACTTGGGCAAGCAAGCAAACCTGAGCATATCTTATATCGTACAGACACGCCCATCATTCAAACAGATCGAGGCGGTCAGGTCACTTGGCATGGAGATGGTCAATTGGTCGTGTATTGGCTATTTGATTTACATCGTTTAAATTTTGGCGTAAGAGACTTGGTCAGCCATGCCGAACAAGCCATCATTGATATTGTGGCACACTATTTACCCAAAACACTCACCGTCAAAGCACGCCGTGATGCACCCGGTGTGTATATTTATAATCATACAGGCGATATGCTTGGCAAGATTGCAAGTTTAGGATTTAAGATTAAGCAAGGTTTTAGCTATCATGGTATCGCCATTAATCTTATCAATGATTTAAGTGCCTTTCATGCCATCAATCCTTGTGGCTATGCAGGGATGCCAATGGCGAAATTATCAAGTTTTGGGCAATTTACAGCAGATGATATGGGGGTATTTATCACCCAGTTGATTAAAAATATTGCTCGTCGGCACGCTGGTTTGGTTGAATTACGAACCCAAGATACGCTAAAATGAGCTTGGTTTTTATTATCTTATTTACTTTATGGAGCAAATCATGGCTGACTTTAATAAAATTCTAGATGCTGGCAATGTTGATGATGGTATCATCAATGTGGTTGTTGAAATTCCGACTGGCTCAAATCATAAAATTGAGTGGAATCGTCATTTGGCATGCTTTGAGCTTGATCGTGTTGAGCCAATTGCCTTTGCCAAACCATGCAACTATGGCTTTATTCCCCAAACCTTAGATGAAGATGGTGATGAATTAGACGCCTTAATCATCACAGAACAGCCTTTGACGACGGGTATTTTTCTTAAAGCCAAAGTCATCGGGGTAATGAAATTTGTGGATGATGGCGAGGTCGACGATAAAGTCATCGTTGTTCCTGCCGATGATCGTAATAATGGCAACGCCTATAATAGTCTTGACGACCTACCACCACAGTTAATAAAGCAACTTGAATTTCATTTTAGTCATTATAAAGACTTAAAAAAACCAGGCTCAACTGTGGTTGAGGGCTTTTTTGATGCCAACACTGCCAAAGAGGTCATCAAAGAAAGCCAAAAACGCTGGACAGAGCAATAAGTCATACATTAAAAAAAATTACTGTTCTTTAAATAATATCATTATAAATAAAATGGCTAAAAAAGATGAGTTTTTAGCCATTTTATTGATTTGTTACCCATTGATATTACAAAGTTTGACTAATAGGATGTTGCTGGCTTATTGATCGGTTCAATTGGTGGCACAACATCAGCATTTTGAGCACGATGACGCAAATAATGATCTAAAATCACCATTGCAAGCATCGCCTCAGCGATTGGTGTGGCACGCACACCCACACAAGGATCATGGCGACCTTTGGTAATCACATCAACCGCTTCACCAGCCAAATTGATTGTTTTACCAGGTGTGGTGATACTGGCGGTCGGCTTTAGAGCGATGGCAACACGAATGCGTTGACCGCTTGAGATACCGCCCAAAATGCCGCCAGCATGATTGCCAGTAAATCCATCAGGCGTTAGCTCATCTCGGCTTTCATGCCCAAATTGAGCTACCACATCAAAACCATCGCCAATTTCTACCGCCTTAACGGCATTGATTGACATCATGGCATGAGCAATATCGGCATCCAGACGATCAAAAACAGGCTCACCAAGCCCGACAGGGACATTTTCGGCAAATATCTCAAGCTTAGCACCGCAACTGGTGCCTTGTTCACGCAGCGATGTCACCAGTGCTTCAAATCTGGGAATGGCATCTTTATCACCACAAAAAAACGGATTGGTATTCACCAAGTCCCAATCAAGTGCATGGGCTTTTTGTGTACCAATTTGGGTAACATGCCCTCGTATCACGATGCCCAAACGCTCTTTGAGGTACTTTTTGGCAATTGCACCTGCTGCCACACGCATGGCTGTTTCACGAGCTGATGAACGACCACCACCACGATAATCTCGAAAACCATATTTCATGGTATAAGTATAATCGGCGTGATTTGGGCGAAATGTATTGGCAATATTGCCATAATCTTTGGATTTTTGATCGGTATTATAAATCAAAAGCCCAATCGGTGTGCCTGTTGTATGTCCCTCAAAGACACCAGAGATAATCTCAACCTTATCTTCTTCTTTACGCTGGGTGGCAAATTTGGATGTGCCAGGCTTTCGGCGATCGAGCTCACATTGTAAATCTTTAGCATCAAGCTTAAGCCCTGGTGGCACGCCGTCCACAATCGCCATCAAACCTGTGCCATGCGACTCTCCACAGGTTGTTACAGTAAATAGTTGCCCAATGGTATTACCTGCCATGATACTGCCTTTATCGGATTAATATAAATGCGTTATTTTAGCATATTTTGGGTAATTAAAAAGCAAGATATTGATACCTCGCCTTTTAGATATCATGATGATTAATAAACAATGATTTATAAAAATTTACCGCAACAGACCTTGAATTTTTCGCCAGAACCGCATAAACATGGCTGCTTGCCACTCAAAGTGATTGGCAATGTCGGATCAAGAAAATACCACCGATTTTGTCCATTTTCATTGATTTTAACAAATGCCGAACACTCATTATGACACCCTTGAACGCCCAACTCTTCAAAATACGCACAAAAATGCACTTGGGCATGACGCTTACCAATTTTAGGCGTAGTAGATATTATCTTAAGATAAGTCCACCAAGTTTGCTCTGCCCATGCCTTTAGTGCAGCGACATCCAAAAGCGGTTGCAAAGCTGGTAGAGTGGTTTGTACGATGTAATCAATATTTTGAATGACAAACGCACTGTAGCGAGATCGCATCAAACATTCGGCAGTGGGTGCAAACTCATCACCGCCATGATATCGATGGCAGCAGTGAGTATAGCATTTTAGTGAGCCACACGGGCAGTTATCATCTACTTTTATCATCTACTTTCACAAGGTGATTTTCTCAAGTAAGGTTTTTTGGGCATCGTGTGTGCCACCTGATACTAAAAGCGGTTGCCACTTCCCATCACCCAACAGCTCCCAAGCCTGTACATCATCTTTTAGATAATTCATCAAGCCATCTTCATAGATTTTCTTAAATATCTTTTTATCAAGTACAGGAAATGCCACTTCAACACGATGCAATAAATTTCGATCCATTAAGTCCGCTGAGCTACAGTACAGACGCTCTTCCCCACCATTGGCAAAATAATATACTCGGGTATGTTCAAGAAAACGCCCGACAATTGAGCGAACACGGATATTCTCAGACAGACCGACCACTTGCGGACGAAGGCAGCAAATAGAACGCACGATCAAATCAATTTGAACGCCTGCGATACTTGCTTCATATAATTTATTAATGATTTTGCATTCGGTGAGTGCATTAAATTTCATGATGATACGCCCTTTTTTGCCAGCTTTGACATGGGCAATCTCATGATCAATCAAACGCATCAAGGTATCATGGAGCGTAAATGGTGCATGTAAAATTTGTTTTGATGGCAGTGGTCTACCCATACCTGTCAGCTGCTGGAACACGCCTGCCACATCTTCGGTAACCTCAGCATTAGCGGTAAACAGCCCATAATCTGTATACGCCTTGGCATTGCCTGCATGATAGTTACCCGTACCCAAATGCACATAGCGGCGAATTTTGCCATTTTCACGGCGTACAATCAGCATCATCTTGGCATGTGTCTTGTAGCCTACGATACCATAAACAACCACAGCACCCGCTTCTTGGAGCATATTGGCGACAGCGATATTTGACGCTTCATCAAACCGAGCACGCAGCTCAATGACCGCAGTCACCTCTTTACCACTTCGAGCGGCGGCGGCAAGTGCTTGTACAATCTCAGAGTTTACCCCTGAGCGATAAATGGTCTGCTTAATGGCAAGAACATTGGGATCGCTTGCTGCTTGCCACAGTAAGTTAATCACTGGATTGAAGGTATGAAATGGATGATGAACAAGCACATCTTGGCGTGATATTGCCAAAAACATAGAGCCTGCACTACTCATATCTATATCACGAAATGCCTTTGGCATGGCGGGCGTAAAGGGCTTAAATTTTAATTCAGGTCTATCAAAGCTGGTCAAAAGCCGTGTTAAATTCACAGGACCATTGACACGATACAGCTGAGATTTATCAAGCTCAAATTCATCTAATAAAAAATCACAAATGTCTTGAGGGCAATTTGTGGTAACCTCTAATCGCACTTCATGACCAAAGCGGCGATTATCAAGCTCCCCTTCTAACGCTTTGGCGATATCATCAACATCGTCAGCCAGTGCCAAATCTGCGTTGCGTGTTAGGCGAAACTGATAGCAACCCGTTACTTTCATGCCCAAAAATAACTCATTGATATGTTCATGAATGACCGCTGAGAGCATCACATGATGCTCCTTGCCGTCAGTAATCTCATCAGGCAAGCGAATAACACGAGGTAATGAACGAGGTGCTGGCACAATCGCACGATTGATATCTCGCCCAAAGGCATCTTTGCCTTCTAGGCTGATGATAAAGTTTAAAGATTTATTCACCAGTCTTGGAAATGGGTGCGCAGGGTCAATACTGATGGGTGTCAATACTGGCTTGACTTGGCTGACAAAATAGTCTTTTAGCCATGCACGCTGCTTGGCATTCAACTCATCACGACGCAAATAGCGGATTTCATGCTTGGCAAGCTGCGGTAAGATTTCATCATTTAAAATCTGATACTGCTGCGTAACAGCACCATGAGCAATATCGCTGATGATTTGTAAGATTTCGCTGGGCTTTCGACCATCTAAGCTACTCACCTGATCGCCTTGTTTCATTTTTTGCAATAAGCCTGCAACACGAATCTCAAAAAACTCATCTAAATTTGAGGAAAAAATGGTCAAAAAGAACATACGCTCCAGCAAAGGATGATTTGGGTTGGCAGCTTGTGCCAATACTCTAAGCTGAAATCTTAACGCTGATAAATCACGGTTAATATAGCATTTAGGCGTAAAAGCACCTTTTTCGTCAAATAAATGATCAATCTGCGTCATTGGGTTGGTATGATCAGCGTGATTGGCTTGATTGACATCATTCATAGTGTTAATCATGGCATATTCCCTAAAAGTTGCTAAAATTTGGCGGATAGATGTGTATAATGCCTGAAGGCGAAATTGATGATTCATGTTAAATTTTAATGATTAAAATTAAGTTATTATTTATCTTAACTAACTCATAACTGGCTGCCCTACTGCCATGTGAGTGCTTAAGCATCTTTATTAAAATACCAAAAATTAATGATAATTGCATGACACATGAAGCAAATATATAGCCAAACAGTCTCAAGGAATCTGCACACCATTCATCCGCCGCATGATAATCCTTTGCTTATTTTTAAGACGCTTGGCATTGGGTCTTTTACCATAATATTTAGGATTTGGTAACAAACTGATTAATAAAGCTGCCTGATCACGGCTTAAATTTGCTGCCGAACGCCCAAAATAATGCCGTGACGCAGCTTCAATACCATAAATCCCTTCGCCAAATTCAGCAACATTGAGATATACCTCCAAAATACGCTGCTTTGACCATAAGGTTTCCATCATCACAACAATGATGGCTTCTTCTGCTTTTCTGACATAAGAGCGATGCGATGTCAAAAATAAGTTTTTTGCCAGCTGCTGACTGATGGTTGAGCCGCCTACCGATACCGCACCCTGACTCTCGTTACGGTGCATGGCTTTTTGCATACTGTCAAAATCAAATCCATAATGGGCAACAAATTTACCATCTTCGCTGGCAATGGCAGCTTGCTTGGCAGACTTGGCAATGTGATCATAATCTACCCAAATTTGGGTAACACGACCGCCTGATAACCTATGCCAAAGCATAAAAGCAGAATTTTGAACAGGCAAATTCCCCCACACCACCAACAGCCCCATCACCATCATATGAAAACTAAAAAATAGCATCAATAAAGGTGTCAGAATCCATTTAAAAAATGTGCGAAACACGCTAAAATACTCATCTGTTAATTAATACGCTTATCATACCTTATCAGCACTTGGTTGTATAGCCTTGCAAATTTATGTCAAATTACCTTAGCTCACAGACACTTAAGGCGCTCGGTCAGCTTTTGGATGATCGCCATGCTCTATCAAGATTACCCAAAGAAACTTATCAGCACATTTACGCACAAATTTTGGCGACCTTGGGCGTAACAAATAAGGGTTGGTATTTGCTTGGTACAGAAGGCTGTCATTTATGCCACAACATCCAAGCGATCATTGAGCATGCTTTGGCAATGACTGCCGTGCCGATTGTTTTTCGTGTTTTGGATTTGGCAGATAGTCAAGATGAAGCATTGATTGACGCACTTGGTGTATCTATTCCCATCTTACTTACCCAAGATCAAATGATGCTGTACCCATTTGGGCTGATGGATGTGATGAATTTACTTAAATCATCCGCTGTTAAACCATGGATTGTCTGATTTTTTAAGCCAAGCACATACGGGCTTTTATCCGCACCAAAGGCTTGGCAACCCAAATCATGTGCCGACATGCAGGCAATCTAGGGGGTTTTCTAGGCTTCATTAAATACGCCATAAGGGCATGATGACATCATTTTGTGGGATTTAACTTGTTATAAAAATGTCATCATCATTGATCGCATCTTGGTTAGATTAAAATCTATACAAGACGAGAACTGGCAAGCTCGGTAAGTAGATATAGCCCCTCACGATAACGGTTGTTGGGTAGATTATTAAGGGCGTGTTGAGCGTTTTTAGTTTCTTCAAGCGCGCGTGCCTTACAATAATCAAGTGCACCTGAAGACTGAACAAGCTTGATAAGCATTTGCACATCATCTACTACTTTGCCCGTTTGCACCGCAATACGCAATTTATCATACATGGCTGGATTGCTATGTTCTAAAAACTCCAAAGTCTTGATAATGGGTAAAGTCGGTTTACCTTCCGCCAAATCATCGCCTAAGTTCTTGCCCATGATGGCAGCATCGCCACTAAAATCAAGCACATCATCAATCATTTGAAATGCATTACCAAAATGATACGCAAATGCACCCAAATCATCCAAAAACTCCTCACGCCCTTGTAGCAGTGCAGCGCCTTTTGTCGCCATCATAAATAATCTGGAGGTTTTGCCATCAATAATCTGCAAATAATCAGATTCTAAAGTTTTTGGGTTGTGTTGATGCTGTAGCTGTAATACCTCCCCTTCAGCAATATCACAAGTGCCATCACTAAATAGCTTTAATAAGGGCAAATGATTAAATCCTACCAACAAATTAAATGAACGAGCAATCAAATAATCCCCCACCAAAACCGCTGTCGGATTATCCCAAGTGGCGTTCGCAGTTGGCTTGCCTCGTCTTAAACCAGATGCATCAATCACATCATCATGCACCAAAGTTGCGGTATGAAGCATCTCTGTAATGGCTGCCAGTTGCATGGCTTGCTGGCTTTGTTCATCATGTAACATGCGTGCGGTCAGTAGCGTGATTAAAGGACGCATTCTTTTACCACCAGCGTCAATGACATGCTTAGACACACTCATCACCAACTGCACTTTGGAATTTAAACTGCCAAAAACTTGCTTATCCATAATAGCAAAATCTTCAGAAACAATGGCTTGGATATCGGCATAAGTCAGCTGAGCGTTATTCATGATTGATAAATCTGTCTTAAAATCAAAAACGCTATCATAGCATAAAATCAAAGCAACTTAAAACAGCGTTTGGCTTTTTTAATCACTTAATCTGAATTTTTTCCCTTCAATCGGTTGCTTTGGTTAAAACAAATTTTCATCATTATAAAGACAAATTTGGCGGATAAATGACTTTTTACGCTTGTAAATCAAACCAACTATAGGCATAATGTGGGTTCTGATTTGTGCTTATCTTGATAAGCTTATTGGCACATCTAAAATAAAACAGGGAGCAATTATGAGCCACCCAATGACGCACAATCCCATTACGCAACATAAAGAAATTGATGACGTGAATATCGAAAAATTCATTCCGCTAATTACCCCAAATTGCCTAAAAAGCGAGCTGCCACTGTCGGAGTTGGCTTATCATACCGTTCTAAATGGACGAAAAACCATTCAAAATATTTTAGATGGTATTGATAAGCGAATCTTGATTGTTGTTGGACCATGCTCTATCCATGATCCTGTGGCAGCACATGAATACGCTGACAAACTTAAAGTACTGTCAGAAGAGCTTAAAAATGAGCTTTTTATTGTGATGCGTGTTTACTTTGAAAAACCTCGTACCACAACAGGCTGGAAAGGCTTAATCAATGACCCTGATATGAATGACAGCTTTGATATCGAAAAAGGCCTACATATCGCAAGAAAGCTTTTGCTTGAATTAAACGAAAAGGGTCTGCCTTGCGCCACCGAAGCACTTGATCCCAATACGCCTCAATACATGCAAGATTTAATCAGCTGGTCTGCCATTGGTGCACGCACAACCGAAAGCCAAACACATCGTGAAATGAGTTCTGGCTTATCTTGCCCCGTTGGCTTTAAAAACGGTACCGATGGCAGTATGACTGTTGCCGTCAATGCCATGCAAGCAGTACAGTCAGGTCATAGCTTTTTGGGATTGTCTGGCGATGGTCAAGTATCTATCATCAAATCCAAAGGCAACCGCTACGCTCATGTTGTCCTACGGGGTGGTAATGATAAGCCAAACTACGATGAAACCGCTGTTGCTGCCGCTGAAAATGAGCTTGCTAAAGGTAAAACAAACGGTAAAATCATGATTGATGCCAGTCATGCCAACAGTGGCAAAGACCCCTATCTTCAGCCCATGGTTATCCAAAATGTTGCAAGCCAAATCCAAAATGGCAATTCATCTATTATGGGACTCATGATTGAAAGCCATCTGAAAGGTGGTCGCCAAAATATTCCTGTCAATTTAGATGATTTAGAATATGGTAAATCCGTTACTGATGGCTGTTTGGACTGGGAGGCAACCGTTGAAACCTTACGCACCTTCGCTAAAACAGTGAAAGCACATCTACAAAATCGCTGATGGTTTTTAAAATAGGTTGATTTTTGTTGGTTTTTATGCCATCTGTTTTTTAAGTTTGGATATATGATGGCACAAAACCAACAAGTGTTAACCCCCAAGCATCAAAGACAGCAATCACAGATAACAACATATATAAGAGCAATACTATTATGAGTAATCCAAGTTTTAAAGATTTGTTATCAAAATCTCTACAAGAAGATTTAAAGCAAATGACCAAGGCTTCTACCAAACCTGAAATGGCAAGTGATAAACCTAACGAGACGGTCAATTTGCCCAGCTCAAAGGCAATTTTACATGAAGTGAAGCGTTTTAATCATGATGCCATCAATGATGATACCGTGCTATTTATGCAGGCGATGAGTGGCGTCATACCGTTAAAAACCGATGCTGTCGTCAGCCATACCAAACCCACCCAAACCGATGAAAATATGTTGCGTCGCCGTGCGTCAGCTGAAGGCGATGAGCCAATTAAAGGCGTTTTGTCTGATATGCAAGCGTTATTAAATCCTGTGGCAAGTGAGGCTTTTTTATCTTACAAAAATCCCACCTTACAAAATAAAGTCTTTGAGCAGTTAAAACAAGGCAAACTACGGTGGTATGATGCGGTAGATTTACACGGCTCAAGCATTGATGACGCACGCAAGGCTGTCTTATTACTCATCAGCCAAGCCATCAATCATGGTGAAACTGTGGTCAAAATTGTACACGGCAAAGGTAAAGATGCCATTCTTAAAACCTGCGTTAATGGCTGGTTACGCCAAATGCCAGAGGTCATGGCGTTTGTTTCTGCACCTGCTAAAGACGGGGGCAATGGTTCAGTATTGGTATTACTCAAAAAAGTCGTCCAGTCGTGATGGTTGTATATGCGATTGTGATCACTTAACAATAAAATAGTGTTATCACAAAATATATGTTTATTATTTTACCCCGAATTACTTAACATCAATCGCATCTTTAAAAGGTCAATTTTTTGACCTATTTTTATGACTTTTATGGCAAGTATTTGAATCTGGCATGACAATACAGCCAATCTTTTAATAAATTTACTGATTAGTATTGAGAAAATTATGACAAATACATCGTCACTTACGATCGGCATCGTGGCAGGTGAAGTCTCAGGAGATGCACTTGGCGGTGATTTTATGCAGAAAATGAACGCCCTACACCCAAATATTCGATGGGTCGGCGTCGGTGGGCGGTCAATGGCAGCACAGGGGCTAAGCTCAGTGATTGATATGGGACGCTTATCGGTGATGGGTTTGGCAGAGGTGATGATGCATTTACCTGATTTGTTAAAAGCCAAAAAGCAAATCATCACAGCGTTTAAAACGCATCAGATTGATCTGTTTATTGGTATTGATGCACCCGATTTTAACCTTCGAATCGGTAAAATATTAAAGCCCCAAGGTGTTTTTTGTGTCCAATATGTCAGCCCCTCGATTTGGGCATGGCGAGAAGGTCGCATTCATCACATCAAAGCAGCGACAGACTTGGTATTGTGCTTGTTTCCGTTTGAACTGGGTGTTTATCAAAAATATGCCCATCCTGCTGTTTGCGTTGGACATCCACTTTTAAATAAACTTCACGCCCATCAGGATAGCCCAAAGGTGCGTTTGGAAAATTTTATTCACCAATATCATAATCACCATCATAGTGTAACATCACTCACAAAAGCAAGTCATATTATTTGTCTGATGGCAGGTTCACGCACCTCTGAAATCCGAGCCATGTTACCGCTATTATTAACAAGTGCACAAAACATTCATCAGCAAATACCAACCGTGCAGTTTGTGCTGCCAGTCGTGAGTGCTGAGCATGCACGATTAGTGCATGAAATTTTGCACACTCATCATGCCAATTTGGTCAACTGTGTCCATATTTTGGATGATCACAATCGGTCTCAAAAACAAAACCAACCTGCGATCAGTCATGCGTGTATGACCATCAGTGATGTGGTACTTTTGGCATCAGGTACAGCAACGCTAGAATGCTTACTACTTGAGCGTCCTATGGTTGTCGTCTATCAAGTCAATCCGCTTACTTTTATGATTGCCAAGCGTTTGGTTAAAATTCCTTATGTGTCATTGCCCAATATCTTGGCCAAGCAGTATCTTGGTCATCCAATCGTACCTGAACTACTACAATCTGACGCCACCGCCGAAAAAGTCAGCACCAAAGCATTAGGGATTATTCACCACCCAAACAAACAAACCAAACAGCTTAGCAATATTTCAGCGTGGCTACGCAGCCAAAGTCACCAAAACTCCGCCAAAGCCGTGCTGGATCATTATTTTATGAGTACTAAAAAATCATATGACACACACCATATCACCAAAGCTTATGAATGATTGTACCATCTTCACTAAACCCAATGCGGTTTTATCAAGTCATGCCCCAATCGTCGGTATCGATGAGGTTGGACGGGGCGCTTTATTTGGCAATATGACTGTCGGTGCGGTTATCTTGCCCAATGAACTCAGCGGCCGCTTTGATGAGATAGATTTAACAAATACTAAAATTTCTTTATTAAATGACAGTAAAAAGCTGAGCGAAAAACGGCGAGAACAACTGTTTGACATCATCACAGATTTGGCACTTGATTATGCGATTGTTGATGTACCAAGCACTATTATTGATCAGATTAATATTTATCAAGCAACGATGCTTGGGATGAAAATTGCCATTGAGACAATTATTATTAAGAATAATTTAAATGAAAAAAACACAACTATTTTGATAGATGGCAATCAGCTACCTTCAATGGATGGCAGTTTGGGCGAACACTTTCATCAGATTTATGCCATGATCAAAGGAGATGCTACTCATAGCAGTATTGCTTGTGCCAGCATATTGGCTAAAGTGCATCGTGATCGTTTGATGATTCAGCATGCCAAATCTTATCCTGAATATCTGCTTGATAAACATAAAGGCTATCTGACCGCCAAGCATAAAGCTGCCATCTTAGAATATGGTATTTTACCTGAGCATCGGCGTAGCTTCTCACCGATTCGTGAATTATACAATCAAGGATTTATTAATTCTAACTATTGGCATTCATAGCAATAAAGATAATTAAGCACATAACAGCTCAGTGACTGCCAATTAATAAAGTGCATATTACCTGCTTTTATCGTTTTTTCTCGGCACGCTTAAACCGCTGAATGCGTTTTTTCTCACGCATCAACTTGGCTTTGTTTTTAAAGACAGGATTTTTCTTGCCTTCATATGGGTTGGCATTTTGCTTAAATTCTACCTGTAGTGGTGTCCCTTCGAGTTTATAGACATTGCGAAAAACATTTTCAAGATAACGCTGATAGCTTTTTGGCAGACTGCTCGTTTGATTGCCATGAATGACGATGACAGGAGGATTATGCCCACCCAAATGTGCATATCTTAGCTTAATTCTACGACCACCCACCATTGGTGGTGGATGGCTGGCAACAGCATCTTCTAAAATTCGTGTCAGCTGATTGGTTGAAACCTTAAACATTGATGCTTCATAGGCTTTATGAATAGAAGGATAAAGTTTACCCACACCATTACCATATAAAGCAGAAATTAAATGAATTTTTACCCAAGGCACAAAATTAAAACGGCGGTCAATTTCAATTTTGACAAAGTCTTTTTGGTCTTGGCTTAAGCCATCCCATTTATTGATTGCCACGACAATGGCACGCCCTGCGTCTAGTGCATATCCAAGCATATGCAAATCTTGATCAACAATACCTTCTTTGGCATCAATGACCACCACCACAACATTGGCATCTTTAATGGCTTGTAGCGTCTTGACGACAGAAAATTTTTCCACTTTCTCATCAATGCGACCACGGCGACGCACGCCCGCTGTATCGATGAGGACATAGCTACGCCCTTCTCGCTCAAAAGGAATATAAATACTGTCACGCGTTGTGCCTGGCATATCAAAGACCACCACACGATCTTCGCCCAGCAAGCGATTGACTAAGGTTGATTTGCCGACATTGGGGCGACCAATGATGGCAAGCTTTAAGGTTTTGCTATCAAGCTCATCTTTGGGCATATCTTCAGGCATATCCGCCGTCAAAGACTCAAGCAAATTGGTAACGCCTCTACCATGACTGGCTGCGGTAGCATACGGTTCACCAAAACCTAAAGCAAAAAACTCTGCATATGCCGCTTCATGAACGCCATCCATCTTGTTTGCTACCAAAAATACAGGCTTACCCAAGGTGTGTAAAAAATGTGCAATCTCACTATCTGCACCAATCAATCCTGCACGAGCATCTACGACAAAAACAACAATATCCGCTTCATGAATCGCCGTATATGACTGAGTCGCCATATAATCATCAATATTGCCCGAACCATCATCCATCTCACCGATACCGCCAGTGTCAACGACAATGAATGACTTGTTTTCAAAATGTGCATCACCATACTGACGATCACGGGTTAGACCCGCCAAATCCGCCACCAATGCTTGACGACTCTTTGTTAACTGATTAAATAAAGTCGATTTACCGACATTAGGGCGACCAATCAAGGCGACCACAGGTTTTATACTCATGTTTTACTCTTAATATCGTTAAAATTGAATCTGTCGCAATGAGGATTTGGATGATCAGGCATCAATCATCATTCAACCAAAACAGCAAAACCTTTGCCACCGATATCATGACAAAGGATGCTGATTTTATTGATTATTTAAAATTGCCAAACAGTCACAACGCCATCTGCTGATTGGGCATATAAGCGATTATTGATCACAGTTAAGTTGGTCAAAGCACCTTTGGTATTGGCTCGGCTGATAATTTGACCTTGATGATTTAAAATATGTACCACACCATCTGCATCCCCAACAGCAATATAAGTGCCGATGGTTACAGGATTGGTCAATCCACGATATTTTAGATCATGATTTTCCCAAAGCTTCTCGCCAGTCATTCGGTTAAAGGCAACCACATCACCATCAGTGCTACTACCGATGACAGCATCAGCCAAAGTGGTCAGCTTTTTGGTGCTAGATAGCTCGCTGACAAACATGGTACGCCCTGTTGTCATATCAAACCCAGCTAATTGTCCGCTGTAGCTGGCAGCGTATAGATAATGATCTACGACGGTCGGTGTCCCATCAATATCACGCAGCTGATCAATTTCTCCAGAACCCATCGCCAGTCCCACACGGCGAGTCCACACTGGTGCACCTGTCATGGTATCTAGTGCATGAATACGCCCATCAGCACCACCAATCAATACCGTGCGAGCATCCAGTGCCAAAGGCTTTGCCATACCACGCACACTGGTATTTGGTACCTGAGTGGCATACTGCCAAACTGTCGCACCACTATTAATATCCAATCCAAAAATCGTACCACTGTTAGTGATGACAATCACTTTATCACCACTAATCAATGCTGGTGCCAAACTAGAAGAAGCCAATTCTACTACCCAGCGTGCTGCACCTGTGCGAGCATCTAATGCAATTAATTTCCCTGAACGCGTACCAATGACCGCCACACTACCTTGATCATCAATACCGACACCGCCAGTGATCACATCTTCAGCATTATATTGCCAAGCAATCGATTCACCCATGTAACCACTGACGATACCACTGCGACTTGCTGCAATCATACCATCTGCCAACGGTGCAATTTGTAAATCAATAACATCCTTTCTTAGGTTGGTATTACGACGACTAAAGCCAGATCGACCTTGATCCAAGCGAACACTTGATACCTGTGTTAATACAGCGACTGGCGTCTGAATATTAACCAATTTGGCAGGCTTGCGTTCGGTTGGCTTGATGGCTTTGGTGCCACAACCTGCCATAGTTACCGCCAAAGCTGCAACCAATGCGGTATTGATAAAGCGCTGATACATAAAAATATCCTTACTTTGCTATTTTTAATTAAGTTTATTTGACCATGATTAACGAATCTTTTGTAAGCACTAATTGCCAGTGTGTGGGTTTTGTGTGTCTGCCACTGCCGAATCATGCTCAATCATCTCAAATATCTCGCCACCTTCAATGACTGGCTGAGCATTTGGTATCGATACCACTGATGGCGTAGGTTCGATTGGTTCAACATTCACCCCAAGTGACTGTAATTTTAAAGCCAATACCGCACGGTTTTCTTGACGCTCACGGAGCACCTCCCAGGCTTTGGTATAAGCAGATTTGGCATTGTCAATTTCATTTTTGGCATGATAAATATCACCCAAAAGCTCTTGGCGTGATGCTTCAAAAGCTGTCGGCATGGCTTCATTGGCAATCGATAACGCACCGTTTGTATCACCATTTGCCAACATGGCTCGTGCATGGCGTATTTTGGCTATTGCTGTCAAACCGTCGTCATCAAGATTGATTGAAGTGGCTTGGCTGAGCGTTGCGACCGCACCGTCAAGATCGTTATTATTGGTCTGGTGGCGTGCCTTGATCATCAATGCTTGCCAAGCGTAAACAGTGTTACCATGTGCTGCAACAAGTGCATCAATATCACCAAATAACCGCTTTTCTTCTTCCGCCAATGCCTGCTTAGTCGCTTCATCCAATTGTGGGTTTAAATACGCTTGCACCAGTCGCTCATCACGCACCGAAATTGAAGTATAAGTATCTGCAGCGACCGTATCTATCTTGGCATAATTTTTTTGATAATACTGCCAACCAAAAAAGACAGCCAATACCAAAAGTACGGCATAAATAATCTTTTCGCCATGCAATTTTAAGGCATTTAAAGATTTTTGATCAGTAAAATTATTATCATTCTTCGGAGTGTCAATCATAATCAAACTCTAATTGAAAATTGCATGCATTATATCACACACAACCATTTTCATGCGGTTTTTATCCATATAGATTTTATCGCATAAGTCATGCATATTTTATCGTATAAATTGATAATCAATGGGTGCACGGCGTTGTTCACCAGTTGCCATTGTCTTAATGGTGATTTGGTTGGCATTTACCTCATCTTCTGCGATGATGACCGTATAAGCTGCACCTGATTTATCGGCTTTTTTCATTTGTGATTTTAAGCCTGTTGCACTTGCCATTTTGACGCGTAAATTATCCTGACGCAAGCGAAGTGATTCGGCGTACTTTAAGCCATCAATATAATAATCAGGGTGAGCAATCACAAAAACATCACACCAAGATGCGACCTGATAAGGATTAACGGCATCAATCAATAGCATTAAGCGTTCAAGACCCATAGCGAACCCAACCGCAGGCTCTGACTGCTCAGCGTTACCTTTGATAATACCCACCAAGCCATCATAACGACCGCCGCCACAGACGGTCGCTTGTGAACCTAATTTGTCAGTTACCCATTCAAAAACGGTTTTGTTATAATAATCCAAGCCACGCACCAATTTATCGTTTATCTCAAACGAAATACCCAATGCGGACAAATAGTTTTGTACTTTTTCAAAATGAGCCAACGATGCCTCACCCAAAAACTCACCAAGCTTAGGTGCATTTTTTAGGATTTGTTGAGTGTTTTCATCTTTGGAATCCAAAATACGCAGTGGATTGGTATTTAAACGGCGTTTTGAATCATCATCCAAAGCCTCTTGGTGTGTTGTCAAATATTCAACCAGTGCTGACTTATATGCAACACGCTCATCGGTCTCGCCCAAAGTATTTAGCTGGAGTGTCACATGCTCACCGATACCCAGTTTTTGCCACATATGATAAGTCATAGCGATCAACTCAGCATCAGCATCAGGCAACTCAGCGCCAAAATACTCTACGCCCAATTGATGAAATTGGCGATAGCGACCTTTTTGGGGGCGTTCATAACGAAACATCGGGCCTAAGTACCATAATTTTGGTGTATCGCCACGAGTTAAGTTATGCTCAACAATTGCCCGTACACATCCTGCAGTACCTTCGGGGCGTAAAGTAAAAGAAGATCCTTCATCGCCCTTATTTCCGCCATGTACAACGCCAAACATTTCTTTTTCAACAATATCTGTCGCTTCACCGACACCTCGTGCAAATAGCTGAGTTTCTTCAACCAAAGGCAAACGGATTTGGCTATAGCCATAGCTATCCATCACCTCAATTAATGTTCGTTCCATTGCACGCCATGCTGGTGTTTGCTCGGGCAACACATCATTAAAGCCACGGATAGCGGTAATTTTATTCATAAATATTCCTTAATTATATACAATCAATGATTGCTGTCATTCGGTTCATATAGGTTTAAGATTTTGTCAAACTCGCTGTCATATCGATGAGGATGATTAACATCAAAATCGATAATGGTTTTTAAAAATTGTGAGAAATTGTCATTTTTATTCGCCAATTCATCAACCACCGAATAATCCATCATCTCTTTAAATTTGGCAGGTGATAAAATCTTACTTTGTTTCACATTGTGTCTATTAAGCTCAATGATACCAATCCCAAAGCTTTGGCTAAGTTTTTTGAGCGACTCGATAAATTGACCGTCAGGCAGGATTTGTGCCGCCACCAAACAACCTTCATTTGCCCAACTTGAGTTACTGACTGCCTGAAAAAAGCTTTCTTTATAATTACTAAAATTCAGCTCTTTTTTAATCTCAAATGAATAGATTTTTATTGGTGGCTTATTAAATTTCGTAATAAAACCAAGTACATGGTTTTTTTGATAGTTGGCGTATTCAAAATGCACCGCCACCATATCTGGATACAGCCATTTATCCTCGCCTTTTGCTCCTTTTGGACTGATTTCATGAAAAATGGTTTTTGAATAAGCTTGAAAATATTTATCAAATTTCAAAAAATAAGTCAAGACAGGGTGCAACTCTCGCTCATGATATTTTGCTAAGCGATGAGTGGTTTGATCAAGATTTTTTATCACCTCTAACTTTGTTTGCTGAGATTTTAAAATATATTGTTTTGGCTTGGTATTTGTATTTGGAACTTCCTTGAAGATATGTTTATTGCGAGTAATTGAACTACCAAATGTTCTTTCTGGTGATTTGCCAATGAAAGATTCGGTGGAAACATCATAAGATCTTAACCGACGATGCAATTTATTTTTAAGAACAAACTCCCACAGCTGCATCGTTGTCATTGGTCGATTGACCATTTTCATCGCATGCACCGCCAAATCTAAAAAGCCCAATTTATCCTGATCGCTCATACATTTAGCCTATACGGATAATCTCATTTGCCCGTTTATCTTGAATGTCTTTGACTTGAGCACGCACCATCGCCTCAATCTCATCTACCAATTTTTTGGTATCAATCAGATGGCTTTTTGCACCATGTTTATAAACCAAACTATTGGGGCTGGCTCCCACGACACCGATCGTCGCTTCTTTGGCTTCACCTGGCCCATTGACTTTACAGCCAATAACTGACAGATCTAGTGGCTCACGAATATCCTCTAAGCGAGCTTCAAGCTCATTCATCACTTTGATCACATCAAACTCTTGACGGCTACAACTTGGACAAGCAATAAAATTGACGCCATTACTACGAATACCCAGTGATTTTAGAATGTCAAAGCCAATTTTAATCTCTTCTTCTGGTGCTGCCGCCAAAGAGATACGCATGGTATCGCCAATGCCATCAAGTAGCAAACCGCCCAAAGCAATGGCAGATTTGACCGTGCCAGTGCGATATACGCCCGCTTCGGTAACGCCAAGATGCAATGGATTATCAATTTGTGCTGAAATCAATCGATACGCATCAAGGGTTAAAAATACATTGGAGGCTTTGACTGAGATTTTATAATTCTGAAAATTAAGATTTTCTAAAATATCAATGTGGCGTAACGCCGATTCTAGCATCGCCTCACCTGTCGGTTCTCGATATTTTTTTTGTAAATCCTTTTCAAGTGAGCCTGCATTCACACCGATACGAATCGGCACATTATGATGGCGTGCCGCTGCAACCACTTCTTTGACTTTTTGATCATTGCCAATATTACCTGGATTGATACGCAGGCAGTCTGCACCCACATCCGCCACTGCAATGGCGATTTTGTGATCAAAATGAATATCGGCAATGAGTGGAATGGATACGCGTTTTTTTATCTCAGCAAAGGCAGCGACGCTCTCCATCGTTGGTGTCGATACACGCATCAAGTCCGCACCTGCGTCCACGCATCGCTGAATTTGTGCAACTGTTGCATCAATATTACGGGTGTTTGTATTTGTCATACTTTGCACGCTGATGGGTGCATCGCCGCCGATGGCGACATTGCCAACATAGATTTTTTTGGTAGGGCGGCGTTTAATCGGATTGTGTATTGACATGGTGTTACCGTTATTCTTGTTCAATTGACCAAATACATGGCGTGATAATCATCATAAACTATTTATAATCACTTAATAATTTGTCATAAGACTTTTTGATTTCATCATGTTGAGTGCCTGAAATTAACGCACGCTCAAGTGCTGATTTGGCGTTATTATAGTCATCTTTTGTTGGTGATTTGGCAGCTTCATATTGATGATAATAAATATATGCCATATTTTCGATGGCTACCACACGCCCTTCATAACCGATGGCTCGGCTAGGTTTATCAAAATAAATCAACGCACCTGACAAGTCCCCCATCTGCACCAAATAAAATCCATAATCCATATAACTTTGCATATCTTTAGGATTTAGTTCAATCGCCTTTTCAAACAAGCGTTGAGCTTTGGTTTGGTGAGTGGCATCCTCCGAAGCTTGATAAACCTTTGCCAAGGTGCGATAGGCAGGTGCAAACTGCCGATCAGCCGATAAAGCAGCATCCAACTGCTGTTTGGCTTGATCAAGCTTACCCATGTCCAGTAGCGAGATTGCAATTTGGGTTCGGATTTGTGCCAATTGCGGATTATTTTTAGGCGGTATTGGTGTACTTTGACAGGCACTTAAAACCAGCCCCATCGCCATTACCATAGGCCACTTTACTCGGATTTTCATGTAGCGTCCATTCTATCAGGCTTTGATATCATTAGTAAATAGATGCATCAATTCATTCATGATGGCTTTGGCGTTTTTGGATACTTTCTTGCCATTTTTTGGCACGGCGTGTACGATCAGCGACCTGACCGACCAGCTGCCCACAAGCAGCATCAATATCATCACCACGAGTCTGGCGAATTGTACAAACAAATCCTGCTTGGTTTAAAATATGACTAAAAGCATGTATCCGATTATTGCTTGAACGCCCATAAGGTGCGTGCGGAAATGGATTGAACGGAATTAAATTAATTTTGCTCGGCAAATCTTTTAGCAAATCAACCAGCTGATGTGCGTGTTCATCAGAATCGTTAACACCTGCCAGCATAACATATTCGATGGTAATGTGTTTTTTGTGGCGAGGATTTTCATCGTACACATAAGATTTGGCAGCCTTAATAAGATCTTTTAAAGGATATTTTTTATTAATCGGCACAAGTTCATTACGAAGCTCATCATTGGGTGCATGTAAGCTAATGGCAAGTGCCACATCAATATCTTTGGCCAAATCATACATTTTTGGAACAACGCCTGAGGTTGAAAGTGTGACACGGCGTTTGGATAAGCCAAATGCATGATCATCAAGCATAAGTGACATGGACGCCACCACAGGATCATAGTTTAATAACGGTTCACCCATGCCCATCATGACGACATTGGTCACACGGTTTTCTCGCTCGGTTGGCGGCACATTTTCCATATAAGACTGATTGGCGACCCAAAGCTGCCCAATGATTTCGCTTGGCGTTAAATCTCGCTCAAAACCCTGCTTACCTGTACTACAAAACGAACAATCCAACGCACAGCCCACTTGCGATGAAATGCATAAAGTCTTACGCCCAAATTGCTTACCATCATCGGCAGGAATCAAGACTGTCTCAACCAACGAACCACCCGCCACCTCAAAGACCCATTTGCGTGTACCATCTTGGCTAAATTCTTTATATTTCACAGTCGGCGGCACGACGCAAGCTACCTCATGTAGCTTATGCTGAAGTTTTTTTGAAATATTTGTCATCTCAAAAAAATCTGTCACACCAAATTGATAAATCCACTTCATCACCTGCGTTGCACGAAACGACTTTTCGCCCAAAGACACAAAAAATGCCGATAATTCATCTTTTGACATACCTAAAAGATTAACTTTCTTGGCTGCTTGGTCGGACTGCTCAGCGGAGGTGATGACAGGAATTTTATTCACGGTACACTCTATACAAGTATTTAATTAAACCCATTATTATACTAAAATTTTGCATCAAAGTCATGCTAATGCACTCAGATATAGATAATAATCAGATACAGATAATAAAAAGCAAACGGATGTTCCATTTGCTTTTTATTAAACATATCATAAAACGGTATCAGTGGGTCAAACCTTGCACACGCTCAACTTGTTTGGCAAAATCTTCTCGGTATTCCAAAAGCTCTTCGCATGTGATGGCAAAAACACCACTACCGCCTTTTTCAAAGGTCAGCCAATCAAACTGAATTTCAGGATAAGCTTGGCGTAGCGCCCACTCGCTATCACCAACTTCACAAACCAACAAGCCATCTTTGGTCAAATAATCAGGTGCGTGGTATAAAATTTGATGTACCAAATCTAAGCCATCTTGACCTGCTGCAAGTGCATGTTCAGGCTCATGCAAAAACTCAGGTGGCAGCTCTGCCATTACCGCTGCATCCACATAAGGCGGATTAGTCACAATAAGCTCGTACTGATTTTCAGCGGGCAGTTTGGCAAATAAATTTGATTCAAGTAGATTGACTTGATGAGCAAGCTCATGATGCTCAACATTTGTCCATGCCACTTCTAGGGCATCTTTATCAATATCTGTGGCATCAATATTGGCATCAGGAAATGCCTTAGCAAGTGCAATGGCAATACAACCAGAACCTGTGCATAAATCCAAAATACGCTCAGGTGCTGCCAACTGCGACTCTTCTAAACCGTGGCTAAAAAATGAGTTTTTGCGTACATCATCGACATCAAAATATGGATAAAACTGCTGATTAATCAGCTCGGCAATCGGAGAGCGTGGAATCAAAACACGCTCATCAACATAAAAAGGCAGCCCACAAAAATACGCCAAATTAATCAAATAAGACAAAGGCTTACGCTGAATGATACGCTCAGATAATAAAGTCAAGACTTCTTGCTTTTCGCTGGGAGTCAGCTTACACGCCAAAATCTGCTCATCTGCCGACCATTCAAGCGATAAAGAATGCAAAACAATTGCCGCCGCTTCAGCAAACTCATCTGTCGTCCCTTGTGCCACAACGACATCATACTGGCGAAGCTTGGTCACCACAAAGCGGATAAAATCACGAATGGTTACCAATGCCTGCTCAGCTTCACCAAGCTCGGTATATAATGTAGCAATCTCCGCTTGGGTGAGCTGACCATTTTCATTCATCGTATAATCAAAGTCATATTCCGCCAAATCGTCAGCGTCAAAGTGGGTATCAATTGTCATCAAGCTGCCTTTTCGTCATGCCCTGTCACAGTGCTATTTAAATAATTTTTATTATAATCAACTTAGCACAAATTTGCCACTGTTTTCATCATGCCAACCAAAATCTTGGTACAATCTTATTCAATAAAAACCACAAAAATACTAAAATTTGGTGAATGTGATTGGTTTTAAACCAAAAAATTGTTAAACTAAAGGTTTATATTAAGCATAAAGTATGCCAAATTTTATCGCATTTTTTGATTAATTTTGAGACCATCATGACCGATAATATAAGATTTTGCCTACCCAAAGGCATGAGCCATAAGACTTTTTTGGCAGAATATTGGCAAAAAAAGCCGCTGCTAATTAAGGGGGGTTTGCCTGACTTGATAGGGATGTTTGAGCCTGAAGATATACTTGGTTTGGCACTTGAAGAAGGCGTGTCTGCTCGATTGATCAGCCAAAGTGATAAAAATATCAATCAATGGTCGCTAAAATCTGCTCCGCTTGATGAAGACGATATCTATCAAACCCCCAAGCTTTGGACAATCTTGGTACAAAATCTTGAGCAATGGTCGCCTGAGCTTGGTGAGCTTTGGTCGCATTTTGATTTTATTCCCAAATGGCAACAAGATGATATCATGGTATCTGTTGCTCCAAAAGGCGGTTCGGTGGGTGCACATTATGATGAATATGATGTATTTCTTGCCCAAGGTTATGGTGCGCGTCGATGGCAGTTGGGCAAGATGTGTACTTCTGATACCCCTTTTGTGCCTAATCAACCAATACGCCTTTTAGATGACATGGGTAAGATTATTTTTGATGAAGTCTTGCAAGCAGGTGATGTGCTTTATGTACCGCCAAGGCTTAGCCATCATGGGATTGCGATGAATGATTGCTTGACATTTTCATTTGGTTTTCGCAGACCCAATCTTGTACAAATTATGGACGAGCTGGCAGATGTCGCCACCAATCACGCCAATCTGTTTCATGTCCTAACCTTACCGCAAGCTGACCAGCCAGATGCCTATGAGCTTAGCCAAGATAGTATTCAAGCACTCAAAGATAAGCTAATTACCCTGCTAAATTCCAAAGAAGGCGATGCGTTATTGACAGATGCCATCGGCGAGCTGGTCAGTCAACGCCAGTATGAATTACTTGCGTTTGAAGATGAGCTTGATGCTGATACACTCAAAACTCGCCTTGAAGATGGTGAGTGCTTGGTATTAAACCCTGCCTGCCGCTTTGTCCATGTGCGTGATGTGTGGTATATCAATGGCGAAAAAGTTGACTTGTCAGATGATGAACGAGCATATCTTAAGCATTTGATTCACGGTGATGCCATTACTGCCGAAGACGCCAATTTACAAAATCTGCCTTGGCTTAGCCAGTGGCTGAATGATAATTGGCTGATTTTGGTTTAATATGATTTTGGTTTAATATTATGTTAAGCGTCATTCGTATGCTGATGCTATTTATGATCCTTTTGTTGATTGGTGCATATGTGTTTGGTCAATTCCAAAATCATCATTCAGACAATGTCAATCCCATTCCTGTGGTTTTCTGTGTTTTAGGCACAGTCAGCTTAACTCAAAATTAGAAGATTATGTCCTTTGTACATTTAGGTATTCGTAGCGAATACGCCATTATAGACTCAATTGTCCGTATCAAAGATTTGGTCAAAGCCGCCGTCGCTGATGGTCAAGATACGCTTGCTTTGGCTGACTGGAATAATATGTTTGCAGCAGTCAAGTTTTATAAAGCGTGTATCGGCGCTGGTATTAAGCCAATCATTGGGGCTGAGGTGGTGGTTGGTGAGCATAGCGATAAAGATGCAGCTGATGCACGCCACAGCGTCATCCTTTATGCGATGAGCCATCATGGCTACCAAAACCTGATGCGTTTGATTTCAGATGCTTATACCAACCGCCCAATGAATAATCATGGTTCGGTAGAGTTTGAAACACCCGTCATCACCAAAGCGGCTTTGGCTGAATATTCCGATGAATTAATCGCCATCTTAACACATCGCTCAGAGATTGCTCAGCCTTTACTTGGCAATAACCCTGACAATGCCCTGCCTATTTTACAAACATGGCAAGATATTTTTGGCGATAGGCTCTACATTGGCATTCGCCGAGTCAAAGCCAGCGATGATAAGTTTAATGAAAGTGCCATCATTCAAGCTGCTAAGCTTGGCATTGCTATCATTGCACATAATGATGTACGCTTTATTCACGCAAGCCCAACTGAGACAAATGACAAAAATAATACCGTCAGTACAGACTTTGATGCACATGAAGCTCGTGTGTGTATCGCAAATGGCTATACCTTAGCAGATGACAGACGCCCAAGAGAATACACCGAACTTCAATATTTCAAAAGCCAAAAGCAGATGGCCGAGCTGTTTGCCGATCTGCCCCAAGCAATTAAAAATACGCGCCTACTCGCCAGCCGATGCAATATAACTATCACACTTGGGATTAATGTTCTGCCCGATTTTCCCATCCCAAAAGGTGAGACCATTGAGACTTTTTTTAAAAAAGTATCCGCTGATGGCTTAAACAGACGGCTTGAGAAACTTTATCCTGTTGATCAGCGAGATGATGATTGGGATAAAGTACGCAAACCTTATGATGAAAGGCTTGACTATGAGCTTGATATCATTCTTAAGATGGGTTTTCCTGGCTATTTTTTAATTGTCATGGACTTTATCCGCTGGGCAAAAGCCAATGGCGTACCTGTCGGTCCTGGTCGTGGCTCAGGTGCAGGCTCTTTGGTTGCTTATTCGCTTAATATTACTGATCTTGACCCTTTGAGCTATGATTTGTTATTTGAGCGATTCTTAAACCCTGAGCGTGTCTCAATGCCTGACTTTGATATCGATTTTTGTATCGAAGGGCGTGACCGTGTGATTGACTATGTGGCACAAACATATGGTCGCCAAGCAGTCAGCCAAATCATCACCTTTGGTACGATGGCGGCGCGTGCGGTGGTTCGTGATGTCACCCGTGTTCAGGGTAAGCCTTTTGGTCTGGGTGATCGCATCTCAAAGATGATTCCAAAAACACCTGGTATTAAGCTTGAAGATGCCTTTGATCAAGAACCTCAACTCAAAGAGCTGCTGACCAATCCAGATGCACCAGACCATGAATTGGCTCTTGAGATATGGGAGATGGCCAAAAAGCTTGAAGGTCTCACCCGTAATGTCGGCAAACATGCAGGCGGCGTACTCATCGCACCCAATCGCATCAGTGATTTTTCGGCCATCTATTGTGATGGTGAAGGTCATCCTGTCAGCCAATATGATAAGGACGATGTTGAAGCTGTCGGCTTGGTAAAATTTGATTTCTTAGGACTTCGAAATTTGACCGTACTTCAAGCCGCTGTTGATAACATTAACCAAACTCGTCAAGCTCAAGGTCAATCCTCAATTGATTTAGAAACCTTGCCACTCGATGACGCCGATGTATACACTTCAGTACTTCAAGAGGCCAAAACCAGTGCGGTATTTCAGCTAGAAAGTAGCGGCATGAAAAAATACTTAGCACAGCTTAAGCCCTCAAATATCGAAGATGTCATTGCGATGTGTGCTTTATATCGACCCGGCCCGCTTGAGTCTGGTATGGTGTCTGATTTTATCGACAGAAAGCATGGTATTCAAGAAGTGGCTTATCCCCATCCTCAGTTTCAGCATGAACTGCTGCAACCACCTCTTGAATCAACCTATGGGGTCATCGTCTATCAAGAGCAAGTCATGCAGATTGCACAGGTCTTAGCAGGTTATACCTTAGGTGGTGCAGATATGCTAAGGCGTGCCATGGGCAAGAAAAAACCCGAAGAGATGGCCAAGCAGCGTAGTACTTTTGTGGATGGTGCGATTGAGCAAAATATCGATGGCGGTTTGGCGGCACAAATTTTTGATTTGGTTGAAAAATTTGCAGGCTACGGTTTTAATAAATCACATTCGGCAGCCTATGGTGTGCTTGCTTATCAGACTGCTTACCTAAAACATTATTATCCAGCTGAATTTATGGCAGCGGTCTTAACATCTGAAATGGATGATACCGACCAGGTGGTTTTTTTACTGTCTGATTGCCGTGATAATTTTGGGTTAACTATCATCCCACCCAGTGTCAATCATAGCCAATGGAAATTTGTGGTCAGAGATGCCAAGACAATTGTTTATGGGCTTGGTGCTGTCAAGGGCGTCGGTGAAGAGGCGGTTAATAGCATTGTCGCTGCACGCAAGGACGGTGCTTTTAAGGATTTATACGATTTTTGTAATCGTGTTGACATCAAAAAAGTGGGTAAACGCTCACTAGAAGCACTCATTAAAGCAGGCTGTTTTGATATTTTAGCCGAAACCTTAAAACCACATTATATCACCGATCACTCAGATTGCAGTTACCAAATTCGCCGTGGCTTGTGGCGGCAGCTCCCCGAAGCAATGGCAGCTGCCGACCAAAACCGCCAAAACCAATTAATTGGGACGATGGATTTATTTACAGATGTCGATGATTCACTATTTGTCGCACCGCCACTTGAAGATGTCTACTGGCAGCCACAAGATCGCTTACGCTATGAACAAGCGACGCTTGGGCTGTATTTAACTGGTCATCCTTTGGATGAATATCGCAGTGAGCTACCCTTATATACTACTGTTAAAAGTGTCGTTGATTTAAAAGATACCGCCAAAGGCTTTGCATGGATTGCAGGCTTGATTTATGATGTGGCATTTTTTGGGGAGCGTATTGTCGTCAAGCTTGACGATGGCAAAGGTCGCATTGAAATGAGCTGCTATGGTGAGACTTTTAATCAATTTAAAGAAGTTTTGACCGCAGGTAAGCGTGTGCTTGGTATTGATGAAGAATACAAACCGTTATACACCAAAGGTGAGCGTGCAAATATGACCATTGCAAATATCGTCATCGCCAAAATCAGCGTCCGAGAAAATGATGATGGTCGGATTTTTACTCGCCTGCATCACATTGAGTCTATCGAAAATGCTCGGATTCGCCGACTAAAGGAAATTCATCTAAAGCTTGCTTGTGATGACACTCAAGCACTTGAGGGGATTTTAAGTGTGATAAAAGAAAATAGCCCACCGCCTGAGCTAATCAAACGAGGCTCTCACCCAACTTCAGAGCATGATGATATAGACATCAGTCAAGTGGGCGATTTATGTGTACCTTTATCATTATACTTATATGATGAATGCAGTGTTGCACGCATCCAAACCAATGACCGATTACGGCTATACCCCAGCGACCACAATATTGCTCAATTAAAAAATCATATCACTGATGATCATTTGGTGTTTCGATAATGACGAACGATTTACTCAAATCTTGGCTATCACGCATTCGCATCGTGATGGTTGGTACTACCCTACCTGCCAATATCGGCTCGGCGGCGCGTGCACTGCATACCATGGGCTTAGATGATTTGGTGGTCGTCAATCCACGCTTACCGATTGATGACAGCAGTTATGCCAATGCAGCAGGTGCAGGCATATTACTGGACAAAGCTTGCATCACAAAAGATATCAAAAATGCCATTGGTGATTGTACACTCATTTTTGCAGCCAGCGCCCGATCACGCCAAATGCCTAGGCCTGTGCTGACGCCAAGCATGGCTGCACAAGTTGCACTTAAGCAATTATCACAGACTGTCTCAAAAAATACTTTGGCGACATCTTTGGATCATATGAATCAATCAGCTGATGATTTGGTTAATACCTTGCCCAAGATTGCCATTTTATTTGGGCGTGAAGACCGAGGTTTGACCAATGAAGAGCTGTCATTGGCTGATTATCATATCCAGATTCCTGCCAATTTGAATTATCCTGTACTCAATGTTGCCAGTGCCATACAAGTCATCACAGCTACCTTTTTTGATCAATTTGCCAGTACGCTTACACCATCTTCTCTTGTTAGTACCAAGCAGATACAAGGCATGCCAAAAGAGGAATACTCGCTGCCCATACACATACGCAGCGACTGGGATGAGCCTGCGATCACTCAAGCACAGTCAGCCAATCTTGAAAGTGCCATCATCACATTGATGCAACGGCTCAATCTTGCACACGACGATGATCTTAAGCACCTACCAAATCGCTTATCTCGCTTGAATCGTCGCTTGCAGCTAGACCAAAAAGAATACGCCTTAGTCCGTGCTTTGATTGCTAAGATTAATCAGAATTTGCCTTAGCTTGGGTGGCATCGCCGTTCATTCAATCATATCGGTATACTAGGCTTGATTTGATAAATCTCACATTCAGCCATATGATGAGAGAAATTTTAGGAAAAATACATGCTAAAAAAACTGTTGAAATTAAAAAACACCATCACAGATGATGTGAAAGCTGTGCTTGCACGAGACCCTGCTGCACGCAGCCAAATGGAAGTACTGTTAACCTATCCTGGCATTCATGCGCGTATCATGCACCGAGGGGCACACTACTTGTGGAATTTGGACCATAAGTTTATGGCCAGAGCGCTTTCTCATTTTAGTCGCTGCACAACAGGCATTGAAATTCACCCTGCCGCTAAGATCGGTAAGCGTTTTTTTATTGATCACGGCATGGGCGTCGTTATTGGCGAGACTGCCGAAATTGGTGATGATGTTACTTTGTATCATGGTGTCACTTTAGGTGGTGTCTCTTGGGAAAAAGGTGCCAAACGCCATCCGACCCTTGGCAACAATGTGGTTGTTGGTGCAGGTGCTAAGATTTTGGGTGGCTTTCGTGTTGGTGATGATGCCAAGATTGGCTCAAATGCTGTTGTCGTAAAGGCAGTACCAGCTGGTGCCACGATGGTCGGTAGTGCCGCCCGCATGGTCGTCAAGCACAAACAAGAACAAATATCCACCAAACATCACGCACAATCTAAGGAGCTGTTTAACGCTTATGGCTTAAAACCTGATTCCAAAGACCCTGTTGCATCAAGTATTGCAGCTTTATTGGCACATATCCAAGAGCGTGATAAGCAAATCTGTGAACTCACCGCCGCAGTCAAAAAACTAGATCCAAATTTTAATCCCCAAAGCATAAAATCACTGTGCAAAGATGATTTGGATGTTTTTGATGGCGAAGGCTTAGAGCTTGATTATCACATTTGATATGAACAATCCAATCGCAAAAACAGTCAATCGCTGCAGTTGGTGCTTGTCCGATCCACTTTACATTCACTACCACGATCATGAGTGGGGCAAGCCCATTTATGATGACCAGAGGCTATTTGCTCAACTTTGCCTAGAGTCAATGCAATCAGGCTTAAGCTGGATTACGATTTTAAAAAAGCGTGATAATTATTATCATGCCTTTAATGAGTTCGATGCCATAAAAATTACTCAGTATGATCAAGCTAAGATTGAAGCATTAATGCAAAATACGGGTATTATCCGCCACCTTGGTAAAATCAACGCCATCATCAATAACGCCAAAGCCTACCTTGCCATCACAGAGCATCAAAGTTTTAGTGACTATCTGTGGGGGATTACAACACCAGATGGCAAACCCGTCATCAACTACCCCAAAACACTTGCCGACATACCCACCCAAAATGAAGTCTCGGCAAGATTGGCAAAAGCCCTAAAACAGCAAGGATTTAAGTTCATCGGTTCAACGACCTGCTATGCCTTTATGCAAGCAGTTGGCATGGTAAATGATCATTTGATTGATTGTGATTTTCGCAAAAAAGCCCTTGTATCATCATAGATACGCAGGGCTTAAATATATGGATTGATTAAATTTACTTAGGCTGTTTATAGATTGGATGAATTAGGCTCAGGATGCTTGGCATTTGATTCAAAAATTGTTTTAACTTTATCCATCTGCAGCCCTTCAATCTGTACCGTACGATTCGGAAAGGGAATATCAATGCCCGCTTCATCAAACGCATATTTCACCTGCTCAAGCAAATCTGCTTGCGTCATAAACCAATCGTCATTATTGGTCCATACTCTCAGCACCAAATCCACAGAGCTATCGGCCAATGCTGTGACAATGACAGTTGGTTTTGGGTCATCCAAAACATTTGGATGGGCTTCGGCAAGACCAATCATTACCTTGCGTGCCTCTCGAATATCTGCATTATAACCGATACCCACCTCAACATCTACACGGCGATTTGGCAAGGAGGAATAGTTGATACTAGCAGAGGTCATAATATCACCATTTGGGATAATAATCTCGTGATTATGGGCGGTACGAATACGGGTATTGACTAAGCTAATATCAAGTACTGTGCCAAGTTTACCGCCAATCTCAACCAAATCACCACGCCCAAATGGTCTAAAAATCACAATCAAAACACCTGCTGCCAAGTTTGATAACTGGTCTTTGAGCGATACACCAATTGCAACACCTGCCGCACCCAAGACAGCAACAAATGAATTGGTATTGACGCCCAATTTATTCAAGGATGCCAAAATGACCGTGACCAACATCAAACCATATAACAAATTACCCAAAAAGTTGGCAGCCGTGCGATCCAGTCGGCTTTTTACCATAATGTGTTTGGCAACGCCAACGATGCGTTTACCAATCCATTGACCTACAAAGAAAATCAGCAATGCCGATACCAAACGCCCCGAAAAGTCAATTGCCAGCTGGGTTAGTGTATTGATATCAATTGGTACGCCCAAAAATTGTAAAGTATCATTGGCACCATGCTCAAGGGTATCTTTCGTCAGCCTTGCTGCATCTGTCACAACCTCTTTGGCTGTTTCAGCGGTATCAGCGACTGTACGAACAACGGTATTAGACTCGCTGTTGGCTACTTTATTACTTTGACTCATGACTTTTCCATCAATTCTATTTTTATAACCTTTAAGTCTATTTGCCAAGTCTAGATACTTATCTTACCTATGGCAAAAACCTAACAAATAATTTTATTATTTATTATATCAATTAATTACATAAACTTAGTAATTAGTCTTAATGGCAAATATTTCATACCAAGTCCAATAGGTAACCATGGCCATAGTGGCACATAAGCTTCATCAACTTTGGCTTCAATGGCCTTGATAATGACATCAGCACCTTCATCTTCTTCAACTTCAAAAGGCAGATATTTCGCCCCAATATTTAAATCTGTGCGTACATAACCTGGGTAAATGGTCGATACCGTAATCGGTAACTTTTCTTTGATCATATCGGCGCGAATGCCCTCAGCAAGTCTAGCGAGACCAGCCTTAGCGGCGGCGTAAGTTGTCAAATGACGCGGTAACCCTCGCACCGCAGACATACTTGAGATAACCACCAATTGACCGCTATTTTGACGGCGAAAAATCTGCATTGCCGCTTCACACTGGGCAATGGCGGCAATAAAGTTTATTTCGGCGGTCGCACGGTTAATATTAAATCGACCATGCCCAATCACACGACTGTCGCCTACGCCTGCATTGACGATGATTTTATCAATTTGACCAATTTGCTTGGTAAATTCGCCAAAGACTTCAAAAATCTGCTCGTAATCCGTCACATCCAAGCGTGTGATATGTACCGTAATGCCATAATCGCCCTCAAGCTCAGCCTTGATTGCCTCAAGCCTTTCTAGGCGGCGTGCACAAATCGCCAAATCATAGCCCAAAAAAGCAAACTTACGCGCCATCATCGCACCCAGACCCGAGCTTGCCCCTGTAATCAGCACTGTCTTACCCGCCCCAATGCCACGAATGTCATTTAAGTCTTTAATTTTATTAAAACGGTTGGCGACAATGCGTCCAAATCTATCGGCTTTACTAAACAATTCTTCAAGTTTTTTCATAGAAATTACAACCAAGCTAATCTGCATCATCAAATGACTAAATCGCATATTTTAACGCAGCCAAGCCAAAAATCACAGTATTAATTTATTTAGCTTAAGTTTTCTAAAGACGCTTGGTCATCACTTAAGGTCTGCTAAATTTAGCCAAAGCTTGCCCAAGTAAATTGCCTGTTTGTCCAATCACATCTGTGACGCTGCTACCAAGTTGCTCAGCCAAGCCAATTTTCTCTGCCAAAGTTGGCTTGCTACGAGAATGTAACAAATACGCTTCACAAGCTTTTAGCTGATCGAGCAAATACGCATCTGAAGTACCAATCTCATCAATCAACCCAAGCTCTAGAGCATCCTCACCAAACCACACTTCACCTGTAGCGACACGCTCAAGATCCAGTTGGGGGCGATATTTATGAATAAAACCTTTAAATAACTCGTGAATACGCTCAATATCAGCTTGGTGCTTGGCACGATCTTCATCGTCATTTTCTCCAAAAATCGTGACAGTACGCTTATACTCACCTGCTGTAAACTGCTCAAATTGCACATCATGCTTTTTCAAAAACTCGTGAAAGTTAGGCAGCTGACTGACAACACCAATCGAACCAATGACCGCAAAATCACTGGCAATAATTTTATCGGCAGTACATGCCATCATATAGCCACCACTGGCAGCAATCTTATCAACACAGATGGTCAGCTTTAACCCTGCTTCTTTGATACGCACAAGCTGTGCGGCAGCCAGCCCATAGGCATGCACTTGACCGCCGCCACTTTCGAGGCGAAGCACCACTTCATCACCACGATTTGCCACACTGATGATGGCACTGATCTCTTCACGCAAATGAGCGACCGCACTTGCCTTAATATCTCCATCAAAATCAAGGACATAAATTGCTGCTTTTTGTGTATGATCGTCGGTAGACTGCTGGCATTTTTTGTCTAATTTTTTAATATCTTTGAATAATTGACACAATTTATCTTTGAATCTGTGTGATGCACCATGATGCTCAGATTGGATGGTTTTGATTTTGTTTTTGGTATCTTTTTGAGCGTTATTTAGATGGGTAATGTGTAGCTCAATGGGTTTTTTTGAAGTGTGTAACATAATTTTGCCTTAAAATATCAATCAATAAAAGCGTATTTGGTGGTAAATGGGGAAAAAATACATGATTTAAATGCCCAACATAACTTGATTACAAAAATCGCACAAATCAAAAACGAAAGTTTATCATTACTCAATTAAACCTCTTTTTTAATTTTATTTTTTAGACCCACGCCACGCAAGCGACCTCGTCCGTCCACATCACGCACGATGAGCGACCAAGTTTCATTCAGATATACCTCATCTCCTTTGACAGGTTCTGTCTTAAAATACTGCATCATAAATTCTTCGACAGTTTGATTTTTAGCTTCGGTCAATTTATTCACCAAATCTTCATCAATACCAGTCATTACCCCAACCTGTGGCGGAACGGTGAATATATCAAGCGCACTGGCAACAGGCTTTGGTAGGCGGCTAGATGCGTTGGTGGCAAGTGAGCGTGCTGCCAAATTATAAAATGGCAAATCTGCAATGCGTGCATGAGGAGACAGTAGCCAATCGCCATAAAACTCACTATTTTTTTGGTATTGGGTGGCGGAATTATTAAAAATTTTGGCAATACTTGGTGCATCATCGCCACGCATGGCATACCAAACCACATCGCCCATCTTTAAGATGGTATCTTCATTCACATTAACAAGCTTATTATGACGCACCAATGCAAATAAGGATAAGGCTTGGGCGTCAAATTTACTCGAGATGGATTGAGGATGGCGACCGATGGCAAATGCACCCTGCTTGACTTCAAATTCATATAAAGTAATATTCGCCTGATCTGCCACCCAAATTTCATGCTCAGCTTTTGGTTCATTATTGGTTGGTACCCACACCCGAAATAAACGAGACATCAGTGGAATGGTTGCACCTTGTACCAATAAGGATAAAATTACCATGCCAAAAGTAATGTTAAATGCCAAGTCAGCACCAGGTACCGCCATCGTCACTGGGATAATGGCAAGCGTGATCGGCACCGCCCCTCGCAAACCAACCCAAGAAATAAAACCGATCTCACGAATGCCAAAACGAAACGGCAACAATGAACTAAATACCGCAATTGGGCGGGCGACGAATAATAAAAAGATAAAAATCAGTAATGAGTAATGAATCACCTCTAAGATGCCTGATGGCTGTACCAATAACCCAAGCACCACAAATAACACCGCTTGAGATAACCAAGCAAAACTATCCATCACACGCAGTACATGCTCTGTGGCACGCACTTTGGTATTGCCAATCACGACGCCTGCCAAATATACCGCCAAAAATCCAGAACCGCCCAAAAGGTTTGTGATACCAAAAACAATCAAGCCAGCAGATAAAATTAAAATGGCATACATACCATCTGCCAAGTAAACTTTTGGCAACATCTTAGATAATGCCCAACCTGACAATAACCCAAGTACCAAACCAATACCGATTTGGCTGATGAGCATAAAAATAATGTCACCAATCCCTTGGCTTGTCGGATCAAGATTCAAGGTAATCATCACCGTAACCAATAAAATTGCCAATGGGTCGTTTGCACCTGACTCAATCTCAAGTGTGGCTTGTACACGGTCGTTTAGCTTGACACCACCATTTCTTAGCAGACTAAATACCGCTGCTGCATCGGTTGAACCCACAATCGCCGCCATCAAGACGCCCAGCCGCCAATCAACATCCAAAAGCCAAGTGGTAAAAATACCTGCCACTAACACCGTTACCAAGACACCTAAGCTTGCCAAAGTTACCGCGGGCTTAAGCCCCACACGGAACGAACGCATTGAAGTACGAAGACCGCCATCCAATAAGATACACGCAAGTGCCGCCTGACCGATAAAGTTTGCCAAATTATATTCAGCAAATTCGATGCCTAAAATACCCTCTTCACCCGCCAGCATACCCACGCCCAAAAAAAACAACAGCAAAGGTACGCCTAAGCGTGCTGAAAGCGTGCTTGTCATGATACTGGCAAATATCAATAATGAAGCAACAACATACAAAATATTTAAGGTGACCATCGATAATTTACAATCCTAAATAAGGCGATTTATTTTACCGCAAATACAACAAAGTTAAGTATCAGTGATTGACTTAAATGTTAAATCCATTCAAACTCACACCATCAAATTAATCAAATCCTATCATAGCCACCTTTTAGATACCATCAAAAATCTTGAAAAATCACCATTTTTATGCAATTTATCCATGATTAAGCGTTAAAAATTTTATCCGTATTCAATTGTAACTTTATTTTTATAGATAGAGAAAAACTTTCTTGCTAATTTTTGTCAATTTCATCAATCAAGTATAGCAAGCTAATCATTGCCAAAAATCATAAATTTATCACGGCAATACTTGCACGAAATTCAATTAAAAGGCATAATGTAGCGTTTAAAACCTTTTAATTTAACATTCTTTTTTATGTAATCATTCTTGCAACTGTTTTTATTTGGTTGCAATTTTTGGGGCAAAATTATGATGCGTAGCACCTATTGCGGTCAAGTGACCGAAGAGCTAATTGACCAAACCATTACCATCGCAGGCTGGGTACATCGTCGCCGTGACCATGGCGGTGTGATCTTTTTGGATATGCGTGATCGTGAAGGTTTGTTACAGGTTGTGATTGACCCTGATACGCCCGAAGCATTTGCGACCGCCGATGCTGCTCGCTCAGAATATTTGCTTAAGATTACGGGGCGTGTGCGTCGTCGCTATGAAGGTACCGAAAATCCAAATATGGTCAGCGGTCAAGTTGAGCTTTTGGGTAAAGAGATTGAACTGCTTGCCAAATCAGACACGCCACCATTTCCTTTGAATGATGACAACATCACAGTCTCAGAAGAGCTGCGATTAAAGTATCGTTTTTTGGATATGCGTCGCCCAGAAATGCAGGAGCGGATGAAATTTCGTGCCAAAGCAACCTCAACCATTCGCCGCTATTTGGACGACCATGACTTTTTGGATGTTGAAACACCCGTTTTAACCCGTGCCACACCTGAGGGTGCCCGTGATTATTTGGTACCATCACGCACTCGCCAAGGCAACTTTTTTGCATTGCCACAGTCACCACAGCTATTTAAACAGCTTTTGATGGTGGCAGGTTTTGACCGTTATTACCAAATCGCCAAATGCTTCCGTGATGAAGATTTGCGCGCTGACCGCCAGCCAGAATTTACCCAAGTTGATATCGAAACTTCATTTTTATCAGATGAAGAGATTATGGACATCACCGAGGGCTTAACCAAAAATTTATTTAAAACCATGCTGGATGTTGAGTTTGATACCTTCCCCCGCATGACTTACGCAGATGCCATGCGTGATTATGCCTCAGATAAGCCTGATTTACGCATTCCCTTAAAACTTATTGATGTTGCTGACATCATGCAACATGTTGAATTTAAAGTATTTTCAGGGCCCGCCCAAGATCCTAAAGGCCGTGTTGTTGCCTTACGCATTCCAAATGGCGGTAACATGAGTCGCAAGCAGATTGATGAGTACACCAAATTTGTTGGTATTTATGGCGCTCGTGGATTGGCATATATTAAGGTCAATGACGCAAGCAATATCAATAATGGCGTTGAAAAAGAATCAGGATTACAATCACCCATCATTAAAAATATGACCGATGAGGTTTTGATTGAGCTGATTGAGCGTACCGATGCCCAAACTGGCGATATCATTTTCTTTGGTGCCGATAAAGCCAAAATCGTCAATGATGCTATGGGTGCATTGCGTGTTAAAATCGGTACTGATTTAAATTTATTTACCTGTGAATGGGCACCGCTTTGGGTCGTTGATTTTCCAATGTTTGAGGAAACTGATGATGGTAAGTGGACATCAGTTCATCATCCTTTTACACGCCCAAAAGGCTCGGTTGAGGAACTCAAACAAAGTCCCGAAACCGCCCTATCCATTGCCTATGACATGGTACTAAATGGCACAGAAATTGGTGGCGGTTCGCTGCGTATTAATACGGTTGACATGCAAGAGGCGGTATTTGATGCCTTGGGTATTTCTAAAGAAGAAGCAGAGCTTAAGTTTAAGTTTTTGATGGATGCATTGCGTTTTGGTGCACCGCCGCACGGTGGTTTGGCATTTGGTCTAGATCGCCTGATTATGCTGATGGTTGGTGCCAGCTCAATCCGTGATGTGATCGCCTTCCCAAAAACCAAGACGGCAGATTGCCCATTGACCGAAGCACCTGCTGAAGTTGATAATCGCCAGTTGCGTGAGTTGGGCATTCGCATTCGTGAAAAACAAAAAGCAGAATAGTCAGTGCTTGGTTTTTTAAGATATGTACCGCTGTCAGTCCTGCATGGATTGGCGGCGTGTGCGTCTTATATTTCCTATCATTGCAGGCTTAGTATTTATCGCAGCATCCAAGCCAATTTAATCTTGGTTCACCCCAAGATGCCAGACGCACAGCGGCAAAAACTCGCCAAACAAATCCTAAAAAATCAGCTCATCAGTGCAGTCGACAGTCTTAAAACTTGGGCAATGCCACCAAAATGGTCTATCGCACAAATTAAAACGGTTCATCATGAAGATATCCTAATCAAAGCACTTGCCAATCCAAGTGGCATGCTTGCCATTGTGCCTCATATCGGCACTTGGGAGATGATGAATGCTTGGCTCAATACCTTTGGCTCCCCTACTATCATGTATAAGCCCATCAAAAATGCGGCGGTAGATCGCTTTGTTTTACAGGGGCGTGAAAGACTAAATGCCAGCCTTGTACCCACAGATGCTAGTGGTGTTAAGGCAATTTTTAAAACACTCAAAGCAGGTGGATTTAGTATCATACTGCCCGACCATGTACCTGATCCATCAGGTGGTGAGATTGCTCCTTTTTTTGGTATTAAAACCCTAACCAGTACGCTGGCGTCAAAGCTTGCTGCAAAAACTGGTTGTGCTCTTGTTGGCTTAAGCTGTATTCGGCGTGAAGATGGCGATGGTTTTGAAGTTTTTTGTTATGAATTCAATGATGAACAACTTTATTCAAAAAATACCAAAACTGCAACCACTGCTTTAAATGGTGCGATGGAACAAATGATTTATCCACATTTTTTGCATTATATGTGGAGCTATCGTCGGTTCAAGCATACACCACTATTAAATAATCCTTATTTACTCAATGAAAATGAGCTAAAAAAAATAGCCATAAAGCTTCAAGCCATGTCAAAGGATAGTTATGAGTGATACCAACTACATCATCTGTATGAAATGGGGCACCAAATACGGTGCCGAATATGTCAATCGCTTATATAATATGGTCAAGCGTAATCTGACTTTACCATTTACGATGGTGTGTCTAACCGACAACAGCACAGGCATTCGTGATGAAATCACCTGCTATCCCATCCCAGAGCTAAATTTACCAAGTGATATCCCAGAGCGTGGCTGGAAAAAACTCACCACTTTTAAGCCTGACTTATATGGGCTAAAAGGAACTGCACTATTTTTGGATATTGATATTGTAATCATTGATAATATTGATGCTTTTTTTACTCACAAAGCCCAACATGATGACAGTGTGATGATTATTCGTGATTGGAAGAAACCATGGCGAATGGTGGGTAATAGTTCTGTGTATCGCTTCAATGTCGGATATCAGACTTATCCGCATTTATTGGAATATTTTGAACAAAATTTTGAGAAAATCCGCAAAGAGGTTCGCCATGAACAAGCCTTTTTATCAAATTATCTCAGAGAACATCACCATTTAGAATATTGGGATTCATCTTGGTGCGTAAGCTTTAAATACCACTGTCTACAAAAGATTCCTATGGCGTATTTTGTACCACCCAAAAAGCCCATCAATGCCAAAATTGTCATCTTTCATGGTGAGATTAACCCGCCTGATGCCATCGCTGGCGGTGGTGGCAAATGGTATCGTCATGTATTGCCAAGCAAATGGATTAAGGATGCATGGCAATGATGACATCATACCACACAGCTGTTATGATGTATTAATCATTTTGTCTTATAATCAGTCATGGCAATCAGATTTTGACACCAGCCTTTGTAAACACAAAGCAAATAAATCAGCCAATACAATTGATAAAAGTATTCAATTAAAAACCCTCTACCAAACAAACGATTTTGATTTGGTTGATTAAATCTGCCGATAAACCTCATCAAAAGGCACACGAAATCGCTCACCCCAAACCCCTTTTTCGGTGCGATAGCCACATGAGATAATCATATTAACTTCAGCCTCTTTGGGTAAATTGAGTAGATTTTTAACCAACTTACTGTCAAAGCCTTCCATCGGACAGGTATCAGCACCTGCTGCACTCATTGCCAGCATAAAAGTTTGAGCAGCTAACGCACAGCTTTTATGCACCATAATACGCACATCAGCCACAGATACACGATCATAGGTTGGTTTAAATTTTTGGATTGCTAAAAATGCCGCACTGCGTAAACTTGGTACACCAAAAGTTGTACGATAAATTGTCGGCATTAGTACGCCATAATATTTTTGCATACGCTGAATTCTGGCTACTTGCCGCTTGGGTGGGCTGTAGGTTTTGATATTATCACGCTCAAATAATAACGCTGATTTGGCTCTTTGGCGATATAAATCTTGGCGTGTCACAAAAACAACCATTTGTGATGCACTGGCAGCTGCTTGTTGCGACAGGCAAGCTTTGGTAAGTTTTTTGAGCATATCGGGGTTTGTGATGTGATAAAATTCATACAACTGCATATTTGAGCTGCTGGGTGATAGCTGTGCAAGCTTTAGGCAATCGATCACCAATGTCGGATCTAGCGGTCTATTTGAGTCATAATCACGCACCGCACGGCGATACTCAACAGCCTGTTTAAATTCCATCAATTTCTCCTAAAACTGTGTAACTGTCAACCACAATCATCAAACACCATCTTAAATTCAGACGAAATTAACGCTTAAACATATCTGCTTGGCGGTTTTTTTTCACATAATCAATCATACAATCACGCAATAATTGACTGGCAGTACGGTTATTATCTCGTGCCGCTTGCTTAAATTGCTCCACCAAATGCTTATCTACACGCATATTAAAAGTCGTCTGCTCACTTTGTTTCATAAAAATCTCCAAGGCTTTGATTATCAATAGATTAATTGTCAGTAGTTTAAATTGCACAATTTAGCATAGCTGTCTACATTTTGCAATGACTATGGCGATACATTATCTTTTGTTAGTCATGACAATCGCCCCAAACCAGTGGAGCGATTGATTAAACCAATTTAAATTAGACCCTAAACTGTGGTATCAACGCTGGCACACCAGGGAACATACCTACCGAAGCCATGGCAAGGCAAAGTACCACAAATCCAATGACAGGAATGATTACTCTGCCTGACAGCCCCAACTGACGGCTGCGTTCTTTATCCCCAATCAAGCCTAAGTTATCAAGCATCATGGTCAGAGACCAACCAAACACAGGATTTACCAGTGCTGATGAGAACACCACAATGCTGGCAGACTGTGTAGTCTTACCCTTACGAGTCATCTCCATGCCTGCTTCGAGCAGTGGCACATATACCGCCACGATAAGTGCTGTTGATAACACAGGTTGCCACACCGCCAAATCCATGGGATAACCCCAAACCGCCACCACAATACAAAAAATCGCAGTCAAGGCAGCACCAGCGGGAATCGGACGCTTGGCAATAGATGCAGGTACGATATATGTTCCCCACGATGATGTAAAGTTTGCCCCTCCAAGGACAGAGCCTACCATCTGACGCAATGAACAGGTGATGGTCGTATCATCAATACTCATATGCGTACGTTCTGAGTGTTTGGGATAACTGATTTTTTGGAAAACCTGATGTCCCAAAAAGTCAGGTGTCCACATGGCAACCGCCAATACTGCAAAAGGGAATACCACGATAAACGCCTTCAAATCTGGCAGACCAAGCGTCCAACCTGTATTCTCCCCCCACCAGTACATTGGGCTAAGCGGAGGCAATCCCGGTTCGGTCTTAAACTCAAACGGTGCTCCTAGGATAAATGCCAAAAAACCCGCCAACATACAGCCAATAGGCACAGCAAGCCAACGTTTTTGCCAATGCTCCAATAGGGCATACATGATGATGGTAGATAAAATAATGATAAAGGCGATGTGTGGCAGACCAATGGCATCTGCCCATGTTATCAGCTTTTTGACCTGACCTATTAGCCCAACAAAACCCAGATAGAGCAACAATCCTCCTGCCACCCCATTACTGGTAAGCCGAGTCATGAGACTGCCACCCTTTACCAATGCCAAAATCAGCCCAAACACGCCAATGAGCACACCAAAGGCAAGTGGATGCCCTCCTGCCGCTACCACGATGGGAATGAGTGGAAGAAGAGGGCCATGCGTGCCTGGTAAATTAGATGTCGGTAGGATAAATGATGAGAAAATAAGTACAAAAAATGCAGCAATAATCATCTCATAGCGGACATTTTCTAAAACAAATGCCTCGCCAAGCCCTAGCGGTGCAGCAAAAGCAGCTGCCATCGCACCCACCATCACAATCTTACCAATGGTGCCTGCCATTGCAGGGATAGTATCTTCTAATTCAAAACGGTAATCACGAAACGGTAAATTGATACGCCAGCGACGAGGCTGCATAATTTGTAGTTCGTGCTTTAAATAATCCTCTCGTTTTTCAAAACTTGAGCTAGGACGATGCAGTTCACGGTATGATTTGTTCAAACTATGATTATCATCGGTGACCAGATTTGAATCACTCACAATATCCTCCTTATTATTGCTATTGATAATTCACCTGCTGTTGCAGTTTTTAGTCTTATTTTAAGTCTTATTTTAAAATAATCACATGGGATTATAGCTTGCTTTAATACTTCTGTCATGTCTTATTTATGAACTTTATCATATAAAAAGAACAATCCATGGTAAAAGTGGCGTCAAGTCTGGTTACCACTGGTATTTGGCGACACTTTTGTACACATTTTATCTCATCATATCAGTTACTTGAGTATTTGGCTGCTTAGTTTTGCCAAATTATGATAAAATACAATTTATTTTTATCTTATACCTATTAAATGAACCAAATAACCCACCCTTGCCCACTATGTCAAGCAGTAACCACATGGTCTGACAACCCAAACCGTCCATTTTGTTCAAAACGCTGCAAGCTCATTGATTTGGGTGCGTGGGCATCTGATGAGTATTTGATTGCAGGCGATGAACTGCCATCGCCTGAACATCATGAAGTTACAGACTATTAATTAATCATTCAAGTCAACATAAGGATATGCCATGAACAGTCACATCATACCCACTTATGTCCGCCAACCCCTAATTTTTGTGCGTGGCGAAGGTTCATACCTGTACACCAAAGATGGTACGGCTTATTTGGCATTGATTGGCAGGAAAAGGCGGCGACTGTGCTGTGTCAAGCCGCTGGCATGGTGCAAGTATTTTTTTGCCAATTCGGGTGCTAAAGCCAATGAATGCGTCCTAAAATTGGCTATTTCATCGGCTTCATTGAATTTAGAATTTAAGTGATTTTATGCCAACCATTCAAGCCACCAAAACTCACCCAATGACTAATTTGACCGACGAGATGCCCAGTATTTTATTTGATACGCATACCAGCCGCCTAAACTATGCTCAGCAACAACGAATCACTCGTTTATGTATCCGCTGTGCTTTACTACTCATGCAATATGGTGCAGAGTCTGTGGTGGTGGTTGATTTAACAAAGCGGCTTGGGGCGGCACTTGGGATTGATGGTGTTGAGTGCGGTTTGTCATTTAATGCGGTCACCTTAACCACTTTATATCAAGGTCGCTGTATCACAACGGTGAGAAATACCGTTCATCAAGGCATTAATGTCAGTATCTTAGTACAAATTCAACAAATTATCTTAAGTGCCGAAAATCATCAAGCCAATCAATCTCACTGTTTAAACACCCAAAGCCATGACGCATGTATCAGTAGCGTAGAACAAGGGTTTGATGCCATCTACCAAACGGTCTATTCTAATCATTTGGTATCATTTTTTGTGGGCGTATCATGTGCCAGTTTTGCCTATTTAAACGGTGCAACATTGGTGATTGCTCTGATTACTTTTATTGCCAGTTTTGTTGCGATGCGATTGCGTATGTATCTTTTAAAGCAACATTTTAATCCTTTTGTCGTCGCTATGATAACGGCATTTACCGCAACTTTATTGGCAGCTTTGGCATATTTTTTAAATTTAGGTACTAATGCTGACATTGCTGTCGCCGCCAGTGTGCTATTACTTGTACCAAGCTTTCCTATTATTAATGCGTTATCGGATATCTTAAAAGGCTATATGAATATGGGCGTAGGTCGATGGATGTTTGCAACCATGCTAACCTTATCAGCCTGTGTTGGGATTGTGATGACCTTGATTTTTCTTAGAATTCCACATTGGGGACTATGATGGGCATTATCGAGATTATCCAAACAATTGTATTGTCATGTATCATTACTGTGGGCTGGTGTTTAATGTTTACATTGCCAAAGCAATACATCATGCATTGCATGATGGTAACAGCACTTGGTTTTGGTTTAAAACAAGTGATGGTAATTTTTGGTGTGCATTTGGTTGTGGCAACATTCTTTGGAGCGATGGCGGGTAGCTTTTTGGGTGTACATTTTGCTCAGCGTCATGGCCTGCCGCCTAAAGCCTTGATTGTACCTAGCTTGATTTGTATGATGCCGGGAATCGCTGCCTATAAAGCCATGGTTAGCATGGTACAAATTGGCTATTTTGGATTTGATATGGATTTATTTATCGTTATGATGCGTCATTTTTTTGAGGCGATTTTTATCATCTCAGCATTGGTTTTGGGGCTGTCCATTCCAGGTATTTTATTTTATCGTCGTAAGCCGATTGTTTAGCAGTTTTAACATCTCTTATTTTAACATCTCTTATTATTGCTCAGCTTTGGCTATAATACTTTATAAAAGTTAAGATAGGTTTTTTAGATAAAAATATGGTCTGTTTATACAGACCATATTTTTTGATACAGCAGTTAAATTTAGGCTCTATTTCCAGCGGTAACTGCCACCAACACCACCAGATAATCCACCTGCATCTGACCAGCTTAGACCAATCTTATAAGTTGATTTTCCTGTATCACTTAACCCAGCCGCGCCCAATGATACCGCAGCTTGACCATTGTGATAACCTGAACCAAATAAGACATGATGCTCACCTGCTCTACTGGGCGATGGTAAAGTTGCAATTGCGATAGCATTTGCAATACCTCCAGCTGTTTGACGCTCAACAGCACTAATACGATTATTAAAATGCTGACCCTGCTCTTTTAGTGCATAACCTAATTGATCAATCTTCTGATCCTGATGATTATTTGTCTCATTAATTCGATTTAATCGATCATTTTGAAGAATAAGCTCTTGCTTATTGGTAGCAATACCAGCTTTATTTTTCTCAATCTCAAACCCATTGGCAACAGTTCTATTGATATTTTGTTCAATAGCGGTCTTATTGGTAGTGATATCAGCTTGGTTTTGTAAAATTTGCTTATCTTGAACATCTGCATGAGCCGCAAACCCTTCAAGCTCTTGATTGATGGCTTTATTTTGCTCAACCAATGCTTCACCTTGCTCAATCAAAGTATTTTGATTTTTGGTGAGCGTTTCAAAACTTGCATCAGCTTCAGCTTTGTTTTTAGCAATACGATCAGTATTGGCAGCACTTACTTTTGCCAAGGTTTTGATATCAGAGCTATGCTGATCTTGCTGTTGTGCCAGCTCATAGATATTTTTGATGTTATTAGCAATATCTGCTTGGTTTTTAGCAATGTCAGCTTTGTTGGTAGCAACACCTTGTGTATTATTTCCTACCGCTCTTGCAACCATGCTGTGAAGGATACCTAGATTGGTGATTTTTTTATCGTGCAACTGGATATCAGCTTGGTTTTTAGCAATATCTGCTTTTTGATCAATGAGGCGACCACTTAGATCCAACAAACCTTCTTCGACATTGTTTTTAAGTGTTTTGATATCAGAGCTATGCTGATCTTGCTGTTGTGCCAGCTCATAGATATTGTTGATGTTATTATCAATATCCGCTTTCTGATCAAGCAGGCGACCGCTTAGATTTAATAATTCTTCTTCGACATTGTTTTCAAGTGTTTTGATATCCGCTTGGTTTTTAGCAATGTCAGCTTGGTTGGTGGCAACATCATCATGAAGTGAACCAATATCTTGGCTTAATACACCCACCTCATCATCAAGATCTTTGATATCAGCTTTGTTTTTGGTGATGTCGGCTTTGTTGGCAGCAACACCTTGTGTGTTATTTCCTACCGCTTTTGTAACCGTAGCATAAAGCGTACCCAAATTGGTGATTTTGCTACCGTTTGTCTCAATATTGGTTTTGTTGGTGGCAATATCAGCTTGGTTTTTAGCAATGGCATCTTGGTTGTTAAAAATTTCACCCTCAAGTGAGTTAATCTCTTCGCCTAATAAATCAACCTCTTCATCTATAGTAGAAGCTAAAGCATGTAGCTGTGAGCCATTAACAGCATCTGTTGAGGTGGCACTGATCTCACCTGCACCAACATTAACGATTTGACGCTCTTTATCCTTACTACCGACAGATACAGTACCAATATTAGCATTAGCTTTTGATGCACCTGCAAATCCTGTTAGGCTTAGACCACCCACTTCGGCATTCTCAACAGTGGTCGCTGCTTTGCCAGTGGTATTATTACCCAGCAGTACTGAGCCGCTTTTTGCATCTTTTGTGTTAGAGCCAAGAATAAAGACATCTGTTTGACCTTGATTAACGGTATTATTAGAGCCGATGGCTACTGAGTCTTTATCATTGATGATATTTTTCTTACCGACAGCGACGGCGTTTTCGGCATTGGCTTGGTTTTCTATACCTGCTGCAAATGAACCTGTACCGCTGGCTTGGTTCTTCCTGCCCCCTGCAACCGTTGAGTTGTTGCCTGTGGCTGTGTTGTCATCGCCACCACCGATGGTTGATTTCTCGCCTTTGGCTTTGTTGTTAGCACCGCCTGCGACGGTTGAGTATTTGCCTGTGGCTTCGTTTTTATAGCCCCCTACAACCGTTGAGTTGCTGCCTGTGGCTGTGTTGTCATCGCCACCACCGATGGTTGATTTCTCGCCTTTGGCTTCGTTATAACTGCCACCACCGATGGTAGAGTATGTGCCGTTGGCTTTGTTATGACCGCCACCACCGATGGTAGGGTGCGTGCCTTTGGCGATATTAAAGAGCCCACCACCGATGGTAGGGTACATGCCGTCGGTTTCGTTATAACCGCCACCACCGACGAAAGGGTGCTTGCCGCTTTTTTGGTTGTTTTGTTGTGCAGATGCTGTCGTTGCCATACCCAATATTCCAACAATCAATAAACTGCCCAAAACTGCCTTTTTGGTATGACCTTTGGCAAATTCAGAACACGCCACCAAGTGACCTGCGGCATTTTTTTTCACTTTATAAATTTTGTTCATCCTAGTCTCCTAATAAATGACTGGGGTCTCCCCCCCCCCCTCACTTATTAGGGGGACGGTAAATCAGATGGGGCATCCACCAAACCAAATTTACCGTTTATATGACAATACAACAACACAACTTGATGCCATCGCTAATGGCTATCAAACTGATTATCAGGTTGGTAAATGGCGATATCCGCCATCTTGGACCGTCGTTATGTTTAGCCGTAACAAATTTTACTGTATTGCATCGCTATAGTCAACTTTTATATATTGATATCTTTCATTAAATAGACACTCATCAGTCATTTACGCCAGTCATTTGCTCACATGCTGATGATCATCATTGTTAGGCAGCCCACTAAATAAAAAATCCTGCCATCATGCAGGATTTTGATTGGGTCAGATTACCACGCCTGTGCCAAAGCGGATAATGCACCTTTTAGCATGGCTGATACGGTGCTATGGCAAGTGGCGATGCCTGAATAAATCTGCCCCTCTACCGACAGCTGGATATAAGCGGCAGCGGCGGCATCGGTTTGGTTATCCGTATCGGTTTTTTGATGGGTTTTGTTATCGATGGCGTGTTCGGCGTAATTGGTGACATGAATCTGTCTGCCTGTGGATTTCACCAAGCCATCAATGAACGCAGATAACGCACCATTACCTTGACCAATCACCTCAAACACCGCTTTGGGCGTCGCCACTTGGCCTTGGAAGCTGACAGCATCGCCTTTATTGCTGATGGTATAGTCGCTTAGGCGGAATTTATCTTGCTTAAGATACGCTTGGGTAAAAATTTCAAGCAGCTCATCAGTTTTTAGTTCACGCGCCATACTTTCTGCATAAGCCTGCACCACACGAGCAAAATCAATCTGTGTCCAGCGTGGTAAATTAAAACCAAAATGCCGCTGCAAGATATACGCAGCACCGCCCTTACCTGATTGGCTATTAATCCGTACCACATCTTGATAGCCTCGACCGATGTGTATTGGGTCGATGGGCAGATATGCCACATCCCAATGTTGCTGGGTCTCGGGGTGTTTTTCATTATAATCTAAAGATTTTTTGATGGCATCTTGATGTGAGCCACTAAATGCCGTAAAGACAAGTTCACCAACATAAGGATGGCGTGGATGTACTGGCAGATGGTTACATTCGCTGACAATTTGTACAATGTCGCTCACCTGACTAAAATCAAGCTCTGGGTCAATACCTTGGGTATACAGATTCATCGCCATAACCAAAATATCCATATTGCCCGTACGCTCGCCATTACCCAAAAGCGTACCCTCGATGCGGTCAGCCCCAGCCATTAATCCCAGCTCAGAGGCCGCCACAGCACAGCCACGGTCATTGTGCGTATGTAGACTGATGGTAACATGGGGGCGTGCTTTTAGATGTCGGCAAAAATATTCCACTTGGTCGGCATAGACATTTGGCGTCGATGCCTCGACAGTGGCAGGTAAGTTTAAAATCACTGCTTGCCCAGTGTCAGGCCGCCAAATCTCACAGACCGCATCACACACCTCAACGGCATAATCGGTTTCGGTTTGGCTGAAGCTTTCTGGCGAATATTCAAACACCCACTGCGTGTCTGGATAATGCTTTGCTTTATCACGCAGCATGGTCGCACCATCGATGGCGATTTGTTTAATTTGTGCTTTATCCATCTGATAAACTTTATCTCTCTGTACTTTTGAGGTGGAGTTATACACATGTACAATCGCACGGCGTGCCCCCTTAAGTGCCTCAAAGGTTCGATCAATCAAATGCTCACGCGCCTGCACCAAGACTTGTAAGGTAACATCATCAGGTACAAGACCCTCTTCAATCAAGCGGCGTGTAAAATCAAACTCAACTTGTGCCGCTGATGGAAAACCGATTTCAATTTCTTTAAAGCCAATCTCTACAAGCAGTTTAAAAAATTTTAATTTTTGTTCGATGCTCATCGGATCAATCAAGGCTTGGTTGCCATCACGCAAATCAACACTTGCCCAAATTGGGGCTTTGGTGATGGTCTTATCGGGCCAAGTACGGTTTTCAAGCTTAGGGGCAAACGCAAACGGCTGGTATTTATTAAAATCAAACGCAGGGTTTTTTGGGGTAATGTGTGGCATAAAAGCTCCAAAAAGTTCATTGACTTTTAGATATTGAATGGTAACGATTTTGATGGTTCAATTGTATCAAATATCGTATGGTAATTTTTACTTATTTTGATAGTCATTATAAGATATTTTAGAGGATTTTGCTAAAAATATGCTAATATATAGTAAAAATAACTAATTTTATCGCTATTCTTTGGATAATCCATATGAGCCATGTCGCCAAACAGACCGACTTAGATACAACCGATCAAAAAATACTGCGTATACTGACCGATGACGCCCGATTATCCATAGCAGAGATTAGCGAACAGATTCATCTGTCGCCCACGCCCACCATCCGCCGAATCAAACACCTTGAGGATATTGGCGTTATCACAGGCTATCACGCTGCTACCAATCCTACGGCACTTGGCTACGCTTTATCGGTCTATGTTGCGGTGAGCATGGACAAGCATACCGCTGAGCGATTTTATGAATTTGAAAGCCAAATCCAAAATTTTGACGAGGTGGTCAGTTGTAGCGTTGTGACAGGACGCAGTGAAGATTATTTACTGAAAGTATTGGTCAAAGACATGCGTCATTATGAAGAGTTTTTATTACATCGGCTCAGTAAAATTGAGGGCGTAAGCCAGCTACATACCAGTTTTGTTTTAAGAGAGGTGTTTCATCGTTCTGCCATTTGACGCTTAAGAGTTTGGGCATATCCATTCTAAATGATGGGTTTATAAGCGTATTAAGGCATGCCCAGAGCCTAGATTTTTGTCCATTGTTGCATAAAATTTGTATAAAAATCGGTCAACACTTTTTATCCAAAAAACCAAAGGCAGGCACGCTTTAAGTTTAAAAATGATTTTTTTGTTCACGCAACCATCTAAATACCGCCAACGCCGAATTATCATTTAATCCATGCTGATTGGCAAGTTGTTTGGCTTTATTATCATCACAAGCATGTAAAAAGACATTAATTTGGCGTTCGTGTGCTAAGCTAACAGGCAGTGTCATTTGGTTATTTTGTCGCTGTGTGATTGCGATGTGAGTGGCGTGCTTGATGGCATCTTGATGTTCGTCCAAAGCCACACTTTTGGCAAATTTTAAATTTGATACGGTATATTCATGGGCAGGATAAAAAACGGTCTGCTCATCCATGTCATTAAAACGCTTCATACTGGCAAATAACTGCGATATCGTGCCTGTAAATACTCGCCCACAGCCTGCACTAAACAGCGTATCGCCACAAAATACGCGCGTTTTTTGGTCAATCTCCGTCACATAGCTTAAGTGGCTATCGGTATGACCTGCAGTATGCCACACTTGAAAGCAGATGTCCCCAACCGCAAAATGATCGCCTTCATCGACCAAATTGACTTTGGGTATATCATCAAAACCATGATTGGCATGTGCGTATAAGGCACAGTTTTTATACTGACTAAGTAAGTCTCTGACACCGCCTGTGTGGTCGTCATGATGATGCGTCACCAAAATTGCACTGGGCGTCAGCTGATTTTTTTGTAAGTACGCCAGCACCTCTTGACTACTGCCTGGGTCAATGATAATTGTGGTCATTTGATTTTCAATGAGCCAAATATAATTATCTTCAAATGCCAAAACTGCTTGAATGCGACAATCACTCATCTCTTACCTTAAAATTTGGATAATATTAGGGTGTGCTAAATATTGGTAGCATCGTTGGACTTAATAACCAAATCACCATAAAAATTTGGGTATGCTTAGCCGTATCTGCGTTCAAATTCTGCCATAAATGCCGTCAGTGCCTGAACTTGCTCAAGTGTGATGGCATTATAAATGCTGGCACGCATACCACCTACCGCACGATGACCTTTTAAGTTTAGCAAACCTGCTTTTTTGGATTCTTCCAAAAATCGCTTATCCAAACTGTCATCTGCCAAATGAAACGGTACATTCATGATTGAACGATGGTTTGGATTGACTGCATTATGATAAAAATCACTACCATCAATGGCGGCATACAGCGTTTTTGCCTTAGCGTGATTGACTTTTGCAATCGCCTCAACGCCACCTTGCTCAAGCAGCCACTCAAACACAAGGCCTGATAAATACCACGCATAAGTTGATGGCGTATTGAGCATAGAATCATTGGTATGCTGATTTTTATAATTCATCACCATCGGACAGTATTCGCTGGCTTGCTCCAACAGATCTTTACGAATGATGACCAAAGTCAATCCTGCTGGACCGATATTTTTTTGAGCACCTGCATAGATGAGACCAAATTTATCCACCGAAATCGGCTCAGATAAAATGCACGATGACATATCTGCCACGATGGGCGTATCAACCTTCGGCACATCAAACATCTGAACACCATGAATGGTCTCATTTGGGCAATAATGAAAATAACTTGCCCCCTTGGTAAGCTGCCAAGTGCTTGGGTCTGGTATGTCGCTAAACTGTGTCTGACTGCCCGCCGCCACCAAATTGACTTGACCAAGACCCAACGCTTCATAACGCTTAGCTTCTTTATAGGCTTTATTTGACCATGTACCTGTCTCAAGATAATCCGCCACGCCGCCATTCATCAGATTTAGCGGAATTGCTGAAAATTGTAGCGTTGCACCGCCTTGCAAAAACAGCACAGCGTACTCATCGCTGATACCCATGAGCTTGCGTAAATTTGCCTCGGCTTTTTGAGCCATCTCAATATAATCTGTACTGCGATGGCTAATCTCCATCACCGATGTGCCAAGACCTTGCCAGTCAAGCATTTCAGCTTGAGCACGCTCAAGGACGGCGGTCGGCATACTGGCGGGACCTGCACAAAAATTGGCAAAACGAGTCATATGATTATCCTTAAAAAATGCCATAAATTTTATCATAGTATAGCATGAAACTTTATGGCATTTGGTTGTATTTAAAATTTCATCAATGAAAATCATCATTCAACGGTGCAACGCTTGCCAAAATGCTTTTTTTGTCGTGCCATCTAGCAACATTTGGTCAATGTGATAATCGCTAATAAGTGTTAAATTTTGAATACTTTGCAAATCCAGATAATCAGGTAAAGCTGTCAATGGTGCAAGGTATTTTATCTGACCAGATTCACGCATGCACCCAAATATAAACCCTCTTAGGCTGATATTTGCCAAAAAAACAGAATCACCTGTCAGGTCATCTTCAAATAATGGGTAGTCAAATTGCCTGCTGACCAATGTCAGCTGCTGCTGTTTTGCCTGCCGAGTCAGCGACCGATGTAACGACAGCCAAAGTTCATGCCCTGCTGCGTCCAAAGCATCGACATCAGCCATCATTATCCAGTTGCGATATATCATCACTTTCAAATGATATTCAATTGACTTGGCTGCAAAAGACGACTGATGGATATCCAAAACTTCATGATGTGGCGGTAATGTTAGATGAGATGTTTTGGTTTGCTGAGTTTTTGGCGGTGTATCAATGACCTGCTTTGGGCGATGTGTGACGGGTGTTGATGCTAACTGCGTTTGGGCATTTGGATTTTGCTGGGTTGGAATTTGTTGGGCCAGTGCTTTCGGCACCCCCTTCTGCGGTGGTGGCTGATGGGCAGATGGTAGCGTCGTCACATCAGCATATTTTGATGCCCATATGGTGATACCAAGTTTCGTTAAGATATGACGATTTTGAATAAGGCGTGTTGGCAACATACGATATACCGCTCAAAATTAGCCAATAATTATAGCTTATTTTTTGGTAAGACATGACGACAAATAGAGTTTGTTTCAGAAAATTGAGCACCCCATTTTCTAAACCCTTGGGTATCCAAATGAATCGCCCCTGTGGCGTATAAACCCAGCCCAAAATTTTGGTTTTCGCCATGCTCTAGCCAATATTGGCATAGGCGGTTTTGAAGCTCATACAGTGCCTGGCTTTTTATTTCAAGGTCAGGCACCCAAATATCAATGGCACTATTGGTCAAATGCTTACTCATAGCTGCACCACCAGCACATTGGTTGAGTTCAGGATTGCGATAAACTGAGCGAATTTGGGTATTTGTTGGCAATATGCCCCTACTTTTGAGATCTTGATACAAGTGCAATGTTGGTACAATCTGACCCCAAAGATGTTCTGGTGGCAGCTGATAAGGTTCATGACCACATGCCTGCCATGACCGTGCAGTCGTTAGTAGTTGACTCATTGGTGGCAGATAATTACCAAGTCTTGATTGTAAATACGCCTGATACCTAACTACCTCTTGTTTGGTGGCATGGTGCATCTGTAGCCAAGTCTCAAAATGTGCCTGCAAACCGACATGGCTTACAGATTCATCGTGCTCATGTGTATGATGATCACCGATTTTATCTTTAGTAATCAGTACCGATGGCGTTTTTATTGGGGATACTTGTGGATTGGTTGGTATGGGTGCACTGCATGCAACCAGCATACTGCTGATAAGTGTAGTTATAAAGTATTGATTAAAATTTTTCATCAATTTATCACCAAATTATTTGATTTATCGTCAAAACAATACCTAATTACTTTAAATTTGGTCAGTCAGCCCAATATTATAAAGATATTATTAATAATATCAATTATAAATACCTGTTTTGGTATTTAGATTTTGTATTAAATGAAATCAGATGATGATTTCTCCAAGCAGTTGTTTTTGAACATTTGCCCATATTTTGTACAAAATTTGATCAATATCAGCCAAAACGGTGAATAATTAGCCTTGTAATTTCAAAAAATAGTGCTAAGATAAGGTATTTGATGCACACAACATCAATGAGCCTTTTATTTTATTAATTTTTATTGATACTGCATTGATCTTTTAAAGTGGTATTTTACATAATGTTTTGACTCTGATTTGTGCCTATTTGTACATTTTTGTGTACATATTTTGGTCAGTATGTTGAGATTTTCTCAATTATTGTCAGAGTATGCAATACTAAAGGTGTAACCATGAAAACAGTGAGCAAATCTTTATTTGGATTAGCGAGCATTACTTTAACCGCAAGTTTAAGCATGAATGCACAAGCTGGCAGTAGCCCTGCCAATATCGACAATGTACTACAGCAGCTTACCACGCAGCATAATAATGCGTCAAGCTTGGTCAAATCAGCGCGTCAACCCGCCTCTTTGGCACTTAACAGTCCAATGATTGCTCAATCCACCAAATCCAAAAAAACCGATGAAGATATTCCTGTGCTTGACCGTCTGACCGCAGTCGCTTCAAGCACTGTCAATAAGTTCAAACAAAATGGCATCGCTTCATGGTATGGTCGTCAGTTTCATGGTCGTAAAACTGCCAGTGGCGAAACCTTTGATATGAATGCCTTAACGGCAGCACACAGTAGCCTGCCAATGAATTGCCATGTCAGAGTGACCAATCGTGATAATGGTAAATCTGTGGTCGTCAAAATCAACGATCGACCCAAAACCAATCGTGTGCTTGATTTGTCTTATGGTGCTGCCCAAGCCATTGGTATGACTGGTAATGTTGGTAATGTAACCATTGAGCGTATTGATTAATCATCTTGATTATTTATATTAATCATTTTGATTATTTATCAAGATATCCAAAACCAGCTGCTAAAGCTGGTTTTTTTGTATTAATTTTAGAAAAACAATTTTAGAAAAACCTGAAGTTAAATTTTGCCCAAACGCATGCTTAATATCGAATGGCGGTTAAAATTTGCTGTTTTAGGGTTAAATATTCAGTAGATTGATAAAAATCCCGCTGTTTAGGTACCCAAAAATGATGCGTAAACATCGCTGGCATGCCTTTTAATACATAAACTTCATCAGATAAATAAATGGCTTCATCAATATCATGCGTGATAATCAAACAAGTCAGCTGATTGGCTTGGCGAAACTGTCCAAACCACTCATGCATATCCGCCTTAGTCACAAAATCCAAAGCAGAAAATGGCTCATCAAGTAGCATCAGTTCACGATTGGATAAATAGGTGCGAAGTAATGCGACTCGTTGACGCTGACCACCAGATAGCTGATTGGGATATTTTTTAGTGAGCCCATCTAGCCCAAAAATTGTCAAATTAGGCTGAATTTGTGCTGCAATCTCTTGCTTGGTTTTATGCGACAACATCAATGGCAAAGCGATATTATCATAAACCGTTTTATAGGGCAGTAATAAGTCTTTTTGGAGCATATAGCCCACATACCCAGATGTGCCTGTAACATTCTTACCATCGATCATTACTTGCCCATGGCTAGGATAAATCAGACCAGCAGCGATATTAAATAGCGTGCTTTTACCGACGCCACTTGCCCCAACGATGCTAACCACGCTACCTTGGGCGACTTTAAGATTCAGACCATCAAATAATGGCGTCTTTGCATTCGTGGTGAACGCATGACTGATATTTTTAAATTCAAGCTTTGGGTGCATAAGCGATAGATTATTGAGTTAAATAATCATTGGTCACACCTGATTTTGGCGTAAATTCATTCATCAAACCCTTGCGATAAACCCAATTAAAAAACCGATCCCAACGATCATAGTCAAATCGTCCCCAATCACCTTGTTCATCAAGGTACTGCGGCGAGATATATGCTTGGCTTTGTTTGGCAAGCTCTACATTAATCTCTGGTGCATACTTAACTAAGATTTCAGCACTTTCATTTGGATGGTGAGCGGCGTATAGATAGCCTTGTTTGATTGCCGCCAGTGCCTTTTTATATTTTTCAGGGTGATTTTTTAGCTCATCATTATTTGCAATTAATAAAGGGGCATAATAGTCAAAAATTGGATCAGCATCTTTTAAATAAAAAAAGTTTGTATCCACGCCTTTAATATCTGCATGGATACCATCCCAGCTGTAGTACGCCATAATATAATCAAACTGATTCATGCGTAGTGCGGTCGTTGCATCAGTAGATTCACCGGGGATTTTCTTAAGGGGCGTACCAACAATCTGTTCAACCACGGCATCATCAACAGGATCTTCCCATGTTGAGTAACGCTTACCCTGCAAGTCTTGGGGCTTATCTGCACCAAGCTTGGCTAACGATAACAGTCCTGCACTGCTGTGCTGTGTAATCGCCGCCACGGCAGTAATTGGTTCTCCTTTATTTAGACGCTTAACCATATTTGGCTGAAAATAAACACCAAAATCTGCACGCTTATTTGCAACCAAAGTTGAAGTACTGTCCTCACTTGGTTGCACAATCTTAGCATCAAATCCAGCTTCTTTAAAATAACCTTGATCAAGTGCGACATATAGCCCTGTGTGATTCGTGTTTGGCACCCAGTCTAGTGCAATAATCAACTCTTGAAGTTTTGGCTCATTGCCTGATTGCCCATTTGAGCAAGCAGTCATTAATGAGGCTAATACGGCTACCAAGGCAACGCCAACCAGTGGTCGAAAACAAAATATTTTCATCATTATTCCTTATATTGATAATCAAGCACATGACACTCCAGCCATTTCACCAATGCGATTAACGCCAATGTCAAAAAACTGATCAAAAAAATGACCGCAAACATGTTATCAAGCTCATAGGATTTACGCACTCGGGTCATATACACACCCAAACCATAATATCCCCCAAGCCATTCTGCCACCACCGCTGAAATCAGTGCATAGCTGAGTGCAACTTTAAGACCTGTAAAAAAATACCCCATTGCCGAGGGAATCTTAAGATGCCGATAAGTCTGATAAATGTTGGCTTTCATGGAGTAAAATAAATTTAACTCATCCGTACTAACAGAACGATAGCCATCAAGCAGTGCAATAGTCATCGGAAAAAACACGGATAACACGACCAAAACCACTTTAGGTAAAATACCATAGCCAAGCCAAATGACCAAAAGTGGTGCGATAGCAATGGTTGGAATGGTCTGATTCAGTAGTATCAGTGGGTACACACTTTGGCGAAAATTGCGTGATAGATCCATCAAAATTGATAACACAAAACTTAACGCTAGGCCAATAACAGTGCCAATAAAGGCGGTGGCTAAAGTGTATTTGGCATGATGTGCCAAAAGTTTGGCATCATCAATGAGTGCGTGTAGAATTTGCCAAGGACTTGGCAAAAGATAATCTGGCAGTATACCTACTGCCACCACAAATTGCCAAATGACCAAAATAATCAGCACTAAGCTGTATTGGCGAATCAATGTGATCAAATGGTGCATAAATCGGCTATAAAAATCAGATAATAGGCTATTTTAGCATACCCACCCAACCGTGAAAACTAAAAACTTAATGCGGCATGTTTGGTTATTTCAATAAAAACCTTGGCAAGCTAGATTTGCCAAGGTTTAAATATTAGGTATTGTTAAAAAACAATACCCAAGTTAAAATAGCTCAATACTTTACCATAGCA